>UMJI01069053.1_pt1 | contig 13945 bp, 12 predicted proteins | sample 1965991 | NCBI WGS metagenome assembly UMJI01 (sample SAMEA4836140, study PRJEB28245) | human gut metagenome | biome: gut microbiome; material: fecal sample | place: Denmark | collected 2008
TAGTGTTATCGAACGAGAACCAAACTTGCCGAGGTTGGGAAGCTCCTACCTCTACAGGTGGGGAGGATGTCACAATTATGGTATACTGTGTTTTGAGAGGTAGTGAATGGAATTTAATTTTAAATATAGAAATGATATCAGGTCGAAAGTGAATGGGGAGAAATGAATGGATAAAATTGGACATTTAGTTATGACAAAGTCATTATCGGGAAATGTACACAGAGCACATAAAGCAGCATTATTGTTTGGAAGTATTCTGCCAGATCTGCTGGTGTATACTTATCTGGAGGGTCATACATGGGAAGCAACGTTCGAACAGATTACAAAACAGATGGAAGTGTTAGAGGCAAAAGGAAGAGGCGGAAGCTTTTCTTATTTAAAACTTGGATGGATTCTTCATTATGTGGAAGATTATTTTACCTATCCGCATAATACGATTTTTGAGGGAACAATTCCAGAACATTATGCTTACGAGAAAAAAATGACAAGGTGGATGAGGGAGGGAGCTTTAGAGCAGATGTCCCTTCCGATGTGTAAAAAGCTTGATTCTGCTGCGGAAGTGGAGGAGAGACTTCAGGAATTACATGACAGATACCTTTCACAGAAAATGTGTTATGAGAATGATATGGCATATATGCGGCAGATGGTTTCGGAAATATTGAATTGTTATGCCGAGATTTTTGTGAGAAAGAGCGAGTTCGCACGTTTTATGGAATGGGTGCGGAAGAAAGTTGGAATAATGACGGGATTTGTTTCTTAGAGTGTGTTTGAAAAATTTTTATATAGTTCAGCTAAATATGGGAAACTTGTTTTGCGAAATAATCGGCGATTGAATTACAGAGGATTCCTGCCTGACTTCCTAAAAGAAGCCATAGAGCGTGTTTGAAAAATGCTTTTTTCAAACACGCTCTAGTATCTTTTACTTAAAAAAGTTCAGAACTTCTTGCGTGAAAATCCAGAAATGAAGTGAATTGAATTTAAAATTTATTTGTTCCTATAAAAATGCAAGAAAAAGCGCAAAAAACATTGACAAAATGAAGGAAAAGGATTATAAAACTTCATGTATACAAGAAATGGCTTGTATACATGAAAGGAGAGGACAAAAATGAATACATTAGTCATTGTTTTAATTGCTGCTGTTTTATTGACAGTTGCATATGCATTTTATGGACGGTGGCTTTCTAAAAAATGGGGAATTGACCCAAAAGCAGAGACACCAGCTCATAAGTTTGAAGATGGACAGGATTATGTTCCAACTGACGGTTGGACAGTATTTAGCCATCAGTTTTCATCTATTGCTGGAGCAGGCCCTGTAACAGGAGCAATTCAGGCGGCAGTATTTGGATGGCTTCCAGTACTTTTGTGGGTATTAATTGGAGGTATTTTCTTTGGAGCAGTTACCGATTTTGGAGCATTATATGCCAGTGTAAAAAATGATGGTAAGTCCATGGGACTTCTGATCGAAAAATACATCGGTAAACTTGGAAGAAAGTTATTTCTTATTTTCTGCTGGCTGTTTACTTTAATTGTTATCGCAGCTTTCGCTGATATGGTAGCAGGTACATTTAATGCTTATACGGTAGATGCCAATGGTGTGATTGCACTTTCCGATGCAGCAAAAACAAATGGAGCAGCAGGAACAATTTCCCTTTTATTTATCGCATTTGCAATGATTTTTGGTTTACTTCATAAACATCTGCATCTGACAGGATGGAAGGAAACGGTTGTTGGATTAATCTGTACTGTAGCAGCACTTGCTATTGGTATGACAATGCCAATTACATTAGGAAAGGACGGCTGGACATATATTACATTTGTATATATTTTCTTTGCGGCAGTACTTCCAATGTGGTTATTAAAACAGCCTCGTGATGCGATGACAACCTATATGTTTATTGGAATGATCGCAGGAGCTGTTGTTGGATTATTAGTAGCGCATCCTACAATGAATCTTCCTGTATTTACAGGCTTCCATAATGATCAGCTTGGTGATTTATTCCCTATTTTATTCGTAACCGTTGCTTGTGGAGCAGTTTCTGGTTTCCACAGTTTAGTATCTTCCGGAACATCTTCAAAGACGGTATCCAATGAAAAAGATATGTTAAAAGTTGGTTACGGCGCAATGGTATTAGAAAGTTTACTTGCAGTTATCGCTTTATGTGTAGCAGGAGCGGCAGCGTCCGCTAACGGAACACCAGCAGATGGAACACCATTCCAGGTATTCTCAAGCGGTGTAGCTGGATTCTTTGAAATGTTTGGAATTCCAGTATATGTAGCACAGTGCTTCATGACAATGTGCGTATCCGCGCTTGCACTTACAAGTTTGGATGCCGTAGCGCGAATTGGCCGAATGAGCTTTCAGGAATTGTTCAGTGTTGATGATATGGAACACGCAGAAGGATGGAGAAAAGTTTTATGTAATACATACTTCTCAACAATCATCACCTTAGCAGCAGCCTTTGTATTAACAAGAATTGGTTATGCAAATATCTGGCCATTATTTGGTTCCGCAAACCAGCTCTTATCTGCTTTAGTATTAGTAACACTTTGCGTATTCTTAAAAGTAACCGGACGAAGCAACAAAATGCTTTTCCCACCACTGATTATCATGCTTTGTGTAACAGGAACCGCATTAGTAGAGAGAACCATTTCTCTCGTACAGGCATTTTCTGCTGGTTCCGCAACATTTTTAGTAGAAGGCTTACAGCTGATTATCGCTATTTTACTGATGATACTTGGAGTGATCATCGTAGTAAATTCACTCCGGGCTTACTTCGCCTCAAAGAAGAATTCGGAAATTTAATTCGCTAGACAGGCAAGTATAGAAACAGACGAACAAAATAATCCATATATGTGACTTTAGTCGCAGCGTGTTGAATACTCGCTTATATGCTCGTATCCAACACTTGCTCCGAGGCCACAGATATGGATTATTTTGATTATATAGTTCTGACTGTGGCTGCTGTTGTGTCATATTGGCAAGGATTAGGAATAAAATTTAGTAGAATTTCAAATTGAGGGATTTGTAAATTTATTATGAGGTTAAAATTTTCAGGGAGCATTAATTATTCCTTAAATCCCATTCATATCTGATTTGATTCCTACGGCAAGCAAAGACAGAAAGCTTGGAAGGCAATAGTTTACATCTGTGGCCTGGGAGCAAGGTTTGAATGTAAGCGTGCCCGCGAACATTCAAACCGCCGCGACTAAAGTCACAGATGTAAACTATTGCCTTCCAAACTTTCGTCTGTTTGATATACTGAATCAAATCAGCTCACCTTGACTTCTTTGTGTGGAGAAATTATAATCTTAAATTAAGATTATAAGTAGAATTTAAAGCAACATTTGGAGAAGAAGCTTGGAGGAAGAGAGAAGATGGATGCAGCGAAGATGAATCAGGCAATTCGAATTGCCAAGCTATATTATGAGTTACATTATAACCAGTTAGAAATTGCGGCACGAGAGGGAATTAGCAAGTCTTCTGTAAGCCGTATTTTAAAGAATGCGATGGACATGGGGATTATAGAAGTTCGAATTAAAGATTCTGTTTTGGCAAATGGGAATCTGGAGAATGAACTGATTGCCAGATTTCCGATTAAAAGGGCGATTATTGTGCCAGATTTGGTAGGTAATTCGCAGATATTAATGCAGGATGTCTGTGCGGCATTAGCAGAAGACCTCCCACGTTATATAAAAAATGATAGTGTCATTGGAGTAACATGGGGACATGCACTTGCAGTATTAGCCCAGCAGCTTCCAAAGATTAAGAGAAGCGGGGTATCTGTGATTCAGTTAACTGGAGGATTTTCCAGAGCAATTTTCGAATCGGGTGCTTTGGATGTGTTGAAAAGGTTTGTAGACAGTGTTGGAGGAACAGGTTATCAGATTCCAGCGCCGGCAATGGTGGCGGAATCTTCGATTGTTGAAGCTTTGAAAAAAGATCCACAGATTCATGAAATCCTTGAAATGGCGGAAGTGTGCCAGACAGCAATTTATTCCGTAGGTAACTTAGAACGTCCGTCCATTGTATATGAAATGGGACTTATTGATGAAAATGATTATAAAGACTTCAGCAGAAGAGGAGCAGTAGGAGACTGCTGTTCCCACTTTATAAAACAAAACGGGGAACTATTTGATAAAAAAATAGATGCCCGTGTTGTAGGGGCTTCCCTTGAAACGATTAAAAAGATTCCAAATAAGTTAGTTGTTGCCGTGGGAAAAGAAAAAGAGAAGATTATAACAGCGGCACTTCAAGGAGGACTGGTAGACAGTCTCTATATTGATGAGCCAACAGCAGAATTAATAGTAAGACATAATTAATTTACTATTTAATTCATTAGACAAACTACAGACAAAGACACCCGAGAAGAGAACCCATCTAGCTGGTTTGGAGTTTGAGCTGCCGATTGTGAATGAGAAGAATGAACCTGTCAATTTTGAAGTGATTTATCAGGCAACAGATCGATTTATTGATACATTTTCTTTTTTGAATGTGAGCAGAGATGATAATGAACATATTTATCTGGCAGTTGATGACAAGACAGGAGATGGTCTGTCTTATGATTGCAGTTATAATACGTTAAAAATTTCTTTTGGGAAAGAAGAAGATATGAATGTGCTGTACAAAAGATTTTGTCAGTATTATACTTATATACAGAAGAAACTGCGTAAAGAGGGGCATATGCTGACTGGCATGGGTATTAATCCCCGTTATGCAGTGAATCAGAATGTACCGGTAGTAAGTGAGCGGTATCGTATGTTATTTCATCACCTGTCTTCTTATAAAAAGTATGGCAACAGTATTCCATTTCATTCTTATCCGAATTTTGGACTATTTTCGTGTGCAAGTCAGATTCAGCTTGATGTAGAAGAAGAGCAGGTAGTTCCAATGCTGAATACATTTACAAAGTTAGAACCGTTTAAGGCATTGATTTTAGCGAACTCTTTATGGGGAGAGAATGCGGAGATTTTATGTAGCAGGGATAACTTTTGGAGAAACAGTCTTCATGGCTTGAATCGCCATAATGTTGATATGTATAATGTTGTATTTGATACAACAGATGAAATTGTTCGATACATAAAGAGTATGAGCTTATACTGTGTAGAAAGAGAAGGAAAATATATTAATTTTCCACCAGTGGTTCTTAGTAAATATTTTTCCTCTGACCGGATAAAAGGGGAATACTTCGATGGAAATAGATATCGGGAAATCACATTCCATCCGGAGATTTCCGATTTGCAATATTTACGGTCATTTAAATTTGAAGATCTGACTTTCCGTGGGACAGTAGAGTTTCGAAGTGTATGTGAGCAGCCGGTAGGTGAAATTATGGCATCGGGAGCATTGCATGCTGGCCTTATGGAAAATATCGGAGAGCTTTCGGAATTTTTAGAGAAAGATACTTCCATCTATCATAATGGATATAATGCATCTGAGTTGAGAAGAACATTTCCTCAGGCCTTTATATGGAAGGGCGGAGAAACTTTTAAGTCCAGGCAGACAGATGGCAGAAGGAATGGAGAACGGAAAAACACTGGAGGATTACATCGAAGAGTATGGAGGAATGTAATGCTGCATATTGAAAATGAGTATATAAGAGAACATTTATTAGATGGTGCATTTGGAATTGAGATGGAAAGTCTGCGTGTTGTAGGAGATGGTATGCTTTCACAGACTGCACATCCTTTTCCGGGAGATGCACATATCGTCAGAGACTTCAGTGAAAACCAGACCGAAATTAATACAGGAGTAAATGAAAGCATCGAGGCGGCAATTGAAGAATTAAAAGGACATACCAGAAGAATTCAGGAAAAGTTAAAGGCACTTCCAGAGCCAGAATTGCTGTGGCCATTTTCTAATCCTCCATATATTGGCGGGGAGAAAGATGTGCCAATTGCACAGTTTGATGGGAAAGATGCACATAAAACAGCCTACCGTGAATATCTTTCCGATAAATACGGACGTTATAAGATGACATTTTCGGGAAGTCATGTAAATTTTTCTTTTTCAGAAGATTTGTTAAGAGCAGATTTTGCTTTGCAGTCTGAGCCGGATTTTATGAAATATAAGAATAAATTGTATTTGGAGCTGGCGCAGAAAATGGCTGTATATGGCTGGATTTTAGTGGCAGTTACGGCGGCCAGTCCGATTGTAGACAGTTCTTTTATGGAAAAAGGTGTCTATGGGAAAAGTGTTTTTACAGGCTTAAGTTCTGTAAGATGCAGTGAACTTGGTTACTGGAATGAATTTCCACCGACATTTGATTATAGCGATATTGATTCTTACGTGAATTCTATTGAAAAGTATGTTAAAAATGGCTTACTAAAAGCACCGTCAGAACTCTATTATCCTATTCGTTTAAAACCTGCAGGAGAAAATAATCTTATATCTTTGAGGAAGAATGGAATCAATCATATCGAACTTCGTATGTTTGATTTAAATCCTCTCACAGGAGCTGGAATTGATGCGAGAGATGTGAAGTTTGCACAGCTTTTAATGGTGTGGCTCGCAACGATGCCATCCTGGTATGTTTCCAAAAAGGATCAGGTAAATGCTGTACAGAATTTTAAAAATGCGGCCCATTATGATTTAAAGACAGTAAAAATTGCCCGTACGGAAAAAAGAGCGCGGTCTATCGTACATGAGGCATTAAAAGTTATCGGATGGATGAAAGAGTTTTATCAAGGCCTGAAAATGGACGATGTTCAACAAATCTTAGATTTTGAATATGAGAAATTTGTTGATCCAGAGAAGAGATATGCATGGCAGGTTCGAAAACAATATCAGGAAAACTATGTAGAAAAAGGACTTGTATTAGCGAGACAAAAACAAAATATGACTGTTTAGAGATATTTAGATATGACTGGAATCTCAGAAATTTTATAATCAGATACTTGCGAAAGAAAATCAAAATAGCTCAAAATGGTCATAATACAATATATGAGGAGAGAAGAAAATCAATGTGTGAATTGTTTGGAGTAGATTCTGCAAAAAAGATACCGTTAAATGAGTTATTAAGAGAATTTTTTTCGGATGGAACAGAACATCCCCACGGTTGGGGTATGGCATTTTTTTACGGCAATGCTGTTTCTTTAGAAAAGCAGCCACAGTCTGCTGTGACAAGCAATTATTTAAAGCAGAGACTTCGTGCTAAAATAGAGACAGACAAGATGATTGCACATATCCGTCTTGCGACCAGGGGAACAATGGACTATGAAAATACACATCCGTTTGTTATGCGTGATAATTATGACCGCACCTGGACGTTAGCGCATAATGGAACAATATTTGAAAGTGAAGTACTTGAGCCATTTGTAGCGGCAGAAGACGGAGATACGGACAGCGAACGCATTTTGTGCTATATTATTGATCAGGTAAATGCAGCGCAGGATGAAAAGGGAGCGGCACTGACAAAAGAAGAACGTTTTGCGCTTCTTAATCGTATTATCCTGGAAATCGCGCCAGAGAATAAGCTGAATCTGCTTATTTTTGACGGAGAGATTATGTACATTCATACTAATTATAAAGACAGCCTGTACCGTTGCCGTAAAGACACAGCAATCGTTATGGCAACTCGTCCTCTCGACCGTGATAAATGGAAGAACGTCCCAATGAATCAGTTACTTGCCTATGAAGATGGGAAGCTTATTTATACGGGTACAAAACATGAGTATGAATTTGTAGACAGCGAAGAGAAGATGCATATGCTGTTTCTTGATTTTGCAAATCTTTAAAAATAACACAGAAAAGGAAGAAATATATGTTAAATCAATTTTCAAGAACCCAGCTTTTACTGGGGGAAGAAGCAATGGATAAATTAAAAAATTCCCGTGTGGCAGTTTTTGGAGTCGGCGGAGTTGGTGGTTATGTCTGCGAGGCATTAGCGCGAAGCGGAGTCGGTACATTTGACCTTATTGATGATGACAAAGTGTGTCTTACAAACTTAAATCGTCAGATTATTGCCACAAGAAAAACAGTTGGCAAATACAAAGTAGAAGTAATGAAGGAGCGTATTTTAGACATTAATCCTGATGCACAGGTCAATGTCCACCAATGCTTTTTCCTTCCAGAAAATGCAGATGATTTTCCATTTGATGAATATGATTATGTTGTCGATGCAGTCGATACTGTTACCGCAAAAATCGAGATTATTATGCAGGCGCAAAAGCACGGAACTCAGGTAATCAGCAGCATGGGAGCTGGCAACAAACTTGATCCGGCAGCCTTCCAAGTAGCCGACATTTACAAAACCAAAATGTGTCCACTTGCAAAAGTAATGCGTCGCGAACTGAAAAAGCGAGGTGTAAAAAAACTGAAAGTCGTTTACTCCGAAGAAAAGCCAACACGTCCAATCGAAGATATGTCCATAAGCTGCAGAACAAATTGTATCTGCCCTCCGGGAGCGGAGCATAAATGTACGGAACGACGCGATATTCCGGGAAGCGTAGCTTTTGTACCATCTGTGGCAGGGCTTATTATCGCAGGGGAAGTTGTGAAGGATATTGCTGGGAAATAGGATTTTGCCAGAGAATTTTTTATATGCTCAAAGAACGGGTGAAGCATTTAATCACTTTCTAAGTACTAGAGCGTGTTTGAAAAATCATTGGGGCATTTATTTAGGAAATCAGGCTGGAATTGTGGGGGTTTCTAAACGTTAAAAGCACAAAGAAATGAAGAATATAGTTTTCAAAGATTGCGTAACACCGTCAAAAGCTATATTGAGAAAAATAAAGGGGAATGTGAGGTATATCCATCACCATTTGCGGTTTTTTAAATAAAGATGAAAAAATATATGTGGAGCCAGATATCAGTGTCATTTGTGATAAAGATAAATTAAATGACAGGGGCTGTGTAGGTACCCCGGATTTTGTAATCGAAGTTGTTTCAAAGTCTAGCAGGAAGATGGATTATACAACAAAGAATGCATTATATTCGGATGCCGGTGTAAGAGAATATTGGATTGTTGATCCTGAAAAGGAGCGAACAACGATTTACTATTACGAGCAGGATGAAGCACCGATGATAAGCCTATTTACTCAGACGATTCAAAGTGGGATTTATGAAGGATTGGAGATTAATATATCGGAATTGTTGAAGTAGATAGCATTCTGTAATAACAAGTGGAATGTATAGATTAGGAAAATCCAAAATGTAGCGGTTAAAAGAAAGTTTCAAAATTAAACTAACCTTTACATTCCAATATGTTATTACTATAAATTTATATTATAGAAGAAAATAATTGAGATGACAATATATTTAGGATTCTAATTGATGTTAATATAGAAAGAAAAATATTATTCCAGTTAGATTAATATTGTAAAATGCTGAGATAGATGCTATAATGAAGCTACAATCTTGGTGAAAGGTAAAGTGTAGTCTATTAATAAGATTTTTGTCTATGTAGAGGTAATAAAAATTGTCGACCAGTAATGATGTGAAAATATAGGAAGGTCGACAATGGGATAAATATAGGCTGAGAGCGAAATTATAATAAAAATATGGATATAAGATGAGGAGAATAGAAAGAGGTCGACAGAAAAAGAAGAAAGACTATAGATGATATAATGGTAGTTGGAGGACGGGAATTAATAGATACATTATGGAATGTAAATGTTTTTGGTTAAGAATTTTACAAATAATCAAATCACGAATTAATAGATACATTATGGAATGTAAATTTATCCCATCGCTCCTTTTAATTCGTTTGCAATAAGAATTAATAGATACATTATGGAATGTAAATCCGCTTATTAGTCTTACCCCGGCGGCTGTTAAGGGAATTAATAGATACATTATGGAATGTAAATAAAAGGATTAGGGCTGGCTGTGATGTTGGGAAACACGAATTAATAGATACATTATGGAATGTAAATGCTCAATCAATCGGTTATACTGTTCCACAAATTCGTGAATTAATAGATACATTATGGAATGTAAATACAATCAAGTTGATAATCTTCTACAATGTTCATGAGGAATTAATAGATACATTATGGAATGTAAATTTTTGTCAAAACCTACGTCATAACTTCCGTCAGGAACGAATTAATAGATACATTATGGAATGTAAATGGTAGGTAAGAATAACGATTATCAGACAATAAGCGGAATTAATAGATACATTATGGAATGTAAATTCCGCTGCCGCTCTCATTGTGGAGCTACGCAGTAGAGGAATTAATAGATACATTATGGAATGTAAATGGGATTATAAAAACAAATTAAAGCCCGGAGACATTTGAATTAATAGATACATTATGGAATGTAAATTTAAGCTCTTAACAAATAAAACATAACTAGATTTTAGAATTAATAGATACATTATGGAATGTAAATTCAAAATGACTGTGCGACGTTCTGAGACGAGATTTTAAGAATTAATAGATACATTATGGAATGTAAATGCTTTTCCGGTTTCCGCACCATATCAGTACGGTAACGAATTAATAGATACATTATGGAATGTAAATAGGCAATCTCTTTTATGAAATCATTCAATGCTCTCTGAATTAATAGATACATTATGGAATGTAAATATGATTGGAACATTGTCACCCGATATGGGACATACAGGAATTAATAGATACATTATGGAATGTAAATGTTATCAAACATTCCTAACTCCATTTCCTGCAGAGAATTAATAGATACATTATGGAATGTAAATTTCCTGTACATCAAATGGAAAGTCTATGCGACCTGTGAATTAATAGATACATTATGGAATGTAAATTATTTAAAACCGGCGGCGGCAAATTACGCGAAAGAAGAATTAATAGATACATTATGGAATGTAAATAGAATTGATTTGTATTGTCTTGTTCGGCTGCGCTTGACGAATTAATAGATACATTATGGAATGTAAATAACCGTTTTTGTCACTGGTGGACGAAATCAGCGAGTGAATTAATAGATACATTATGGAATGTAAATATTTAGTATATAATTATAAACATAAAGAGGGTTGTAGCGAATTAATAGATACATTATGGAATGTAAATGTGTTCATAACCTGCTCATCGTTCAATAAATATGCGAATTAATAGATACATTATGGAATGTAAATGCAAGAAACATTTTAAATACGGCATTTGGTTTGACATGAATTAATAGATACATTATGGAATGTAAATGGTATTTACTTATCCCATTTTGGGGGTCACCTCCTAGAATTAATAGATACATTATGGAATGTAAATCAACAATATCCACAGTACCCGCAATATCCACAACCGGGAATTAATAGATACATTATGGAATGTAAATGATGAAATGCCCGCTTTGCGGTTGCAGGCTTTCCGGAATTAATAGATACATTATGGAATGTAAATCGATTTACCGTTGATAAAAAGCTATCTGGACTATCGAATTAATAGATACATTATGGAATGTAAATATGCTTTCGTACAAATCAGTATAGGATGTTCCACGAATTAATAGATACATTATGGAATGTAAATTACATAGCGGCTAGAGGAGCCTATCTCTTTACTCCGAATTAATAGATACATTATGGAATGTAAATACAAGCGCAGCAGAAGAACCCTCTGGCGATGCGCAGAATTAATAGATACATTATGGAATGTAAATCAAGGTAATTTGCCATGCGGAAAATCGCCTCTGTGAATTAATAGATACATTATGGAATGTAAATGTCAAACGGCAATTTATTTACTAGCAGGCAAGCCGGAATTAATAGATACATTATGGAATGTAAATTGTTGTAGTTAACACCTGCGATAGCCTGTTTGTTAGAATTAATAGATACATTATGGAATGTAAATATACGGATGTAAGAGGACTCGGAGAGGCTTTCTCAGAATTAATAGATACATTATGGAATGTAAATGAAGTAGTCCGTATAAGGTGTGACTTGTCCACTTTAGAATTAATAGATACATTATGGAATGTAAATAATATTCCTTAATAAATCCCTGTAATCCAAACCAGAGAATTAATAGATACATTATGGAATGTAAATAAGATTGCCGAAGCTGTTGGTAAGGGTTATACAAGAATTAATAGATACATTATGGAATGTAAATGAATTACAGAGTTCAAGTAATTACAAGGAACTTATGGAATTAATAGATACATTATGGAATGTAAATAAATACAATAGAAAGTATGTGCAAGTAAAATTGGAGAATTAATAGATACATTATGGAATGTAAATAATTGCTTCTGATATTGCAGATGCAGTCTAAAAGAAAGGAATTAATAGATACATTATGGAATGTAAATGTTAGTACAGATGATGCGGAATTGTCAATCGACATGGAATTAATAGATACATTATGGAATGTAAATTGTCTACAACATCAATAAAATTTGTAACAACTTTAGAATTAATAGATACATTATGGAATGTAAATCCCATTGACCTCCAGTCAGATATTCGCTTATCTACGAATTAATAGATACATTATGGAATGTAAATAACTGTTTATTCTCGTTGTACTGTCGGAAGCAATATTGAATTAATAGATACATTATGGAATGTAAATGATAAACCAATTTGCTTATTATAAGCCCACATGCGAATTAATAGATACATTATGGAATGTAAATCTTATCTGCGCAATCCGGGGCGAAGCGATTGCTGTTCGAATTAATAGATACATTATGGAATGTAAATGCAGTAGAGTTTGCTTCTAGTCTGGTAACTCCATGAATTAATAGATACATTATGGAATGTAAATTTTGTTTTAAATAAGGGCAAACACACATGGAAAGAGGAATTAATAGATACATTATGGAATGTAAATTTCTGTCAGATACCGCTACCTCAACCCCGATGGCGAATTAATAGATACATTATGGAATGTAAATTTCTTTATCAAAAGGATACCAGATTTTATATTGCGAATTAATAGATACATTATGGAATGTAAATTGAAGAATTCAATCGGTTTTCCTGTCGCTGCAGATGAATTAATAGATACATTATGGAATGTAAATAAGTACAAGATCGGACAGGAGGAAAGAGTATCCATAACGAATTAATAGATACATTATGGAATGTAAATAGCAAACGCAAAAGCTTGGCAGATATCTTAGGATAGGGAATTAATAGATACATTATGGAATGTAAATAATTTATGATACAATCCTTTTCTCATTTCTGAGGATGAATTAATAGATACATTATGGAATGTAAATGTATTTTTACATAGATAACTTATCCTGGTACAAGGGAATTAATAGATACATTATGGAATGTAAATTTGGTTGAGACGATGATATTCCTATTATGTCAACGAATTAATAGATACATTATGGAATGTAAATAATGTGGATAAGGTTTGCTTTCATAGAGAAGGTAGCCGGAATTAATAGATACATTATGGAATGTAAATGGGATTAACTTCATATGTCCCACGGTCTTCAGTCTTGAATTAATAGATACATTATGGAATGTAAATGATGATGTATTTGTTTTTTTTGTAAGCTGATTTAATGAATTAATAGATACATTATGGAATGTAAATAAAGAATATCTGCAAAAAATACGCTATATTGCAGAGAATTAATAGATACATTATGGAATGTAAATACGGCAGTACAGATTTCAATTTCCGGCCATTCCTTGGAATTAATAGATACATTATGGAATGTAAATCCACTTACTACATCACTCACCGTTCCTTCTTTCTCAGAATTAATAGATACATTATGGAATGTAAAAGATAGAACATAATAGTAAAGAATAAATTATTAAAGATGTTTATAATCCTTTAGAAAACTAAGCGAGAATTCTCGGTAGTTTAATTACCGAGATAAAAGTGTTTGTTTTTGTATATAGCTGAATGCGTTTTTTGAAAACAAAAATATGTTCGAAAAAATATTGACTATATAGTAAAATAATGGTATATCTATATGTATAAAATAAAGTCAGATATATTTTATCCTCTTACAGCAAGAAGACTCCGACCTCTAAGGTGG
>UMJI01046383.1_pt1 | contig 13803 bp, 14 predicted proteins | sample 1965991 | NCBI WGS metagenome assembly UMJI01 (sample SAMEA4836140, study PRJEB28245) | human gut metagenome | biome: gut microbiome; material: fecal sample | place: Denmark | collected 2008
AAGGAGTTTACGATCGGAATCAGAGATGGCGTGGCACTGGATGAAAATAAAGTCGCAAAAACAGGTAGCAAATATGATATGGAAATTCTGGAAGGAAATGCAGAAGGTCATTTCTATCTGGAACTTGCAGTAAGAGAGAATGACGCGCAGGAAGAGGAGGAATGGGAACAGGAACTTGCTTCTGTATTTCAGGGAATCCAGAGCGGAGAGATCCGTCTTGGAAGTAAGAAAACAAGAGGATTCGGAGAATTTGAGATTCTTTCTCTGGCAGTGAAGACTTTTGGAAAAGAGAATTATCTGGACTATGCAGATGCCTACGAAGAGAGCGCATGGACAGAAGCTCCGGATGAAAAGGATACATGGCTTAAGAGAAATACAGAGAGAAAAATGGTTCATATCACAGTACCGCTTCGCTTAAAAGGCGGCATCAGCATCCGTCAGTATGCAGCTAAGAAAGATGAACCGGATTTTGTTCATCTGACAGATCATAAAATGCCTGTGATACCTGGCAGCAGTATGGCAGGTGCAATCAGACACAGAATCGAAAGAATTCTCAGGGAACTTGAGGAAAACGGAGTGGAAATTCCGGTATCTGTGGGGAAAATCATAGACACAGCTTTTGGTTATGTGGACAAAACACAGGCCTGCACATCGAATATCATTATCAGTGAATCTGAAATTCACAATGCAGGATTCCTGACGATGGCAAGAACTGGAATCAGCCGTTTCGAATCAGCTGCGAGAGATGGAGCACTCTACAAAGAGCGTACCTGTGTGGATGGAGATATAAACCTGAATCTTATCGTTCGAAAGAATGAAGAGCATAAAGATGAGGAATGGATCATAGGAATTCTGCTGCTTGCATTAAGAGATCTGCAGAATGGCTTCCTGGCAGTAGGTGGACAGACTGCGATCGGAAGAGGCGTTTTTTCACCAAATGGTCCGATACTGATTGATGGAGAACAGGGCAGAGAAGAGGAATACATCCGAAACGCATTCAGATCTCTTGCCAGAAGTGGAGGGAAACAGTGATGAATCTTTTAAATGCACCGCAACAGGGAATCATGTATGCCCTTTATACAGACAGAGTTGAATATAAGAAATATAATCTGCAGGAACTGTCAGAAGAAAGCCTTGCAAAAAACCTTCTGGAACTGCATTTATTCAACGAGACAGAAGAATACCGTTATGTGAAGACCAGAAGAGGAGAAATGGAAACCAGAATCAGTGACGGGACAGTGCCGCATGAAGACTGCTATACAGAGCGGATTTTTGATTGGGATAAGGGAAAAGTAGAAGTGGTAAACTACATCACTTATGATGAGAATGACCTTATGCGAATTGATAATTACAGACTGAAAGAGGTGAAATGACCATGGCAGAAGATAAATCCGTATTCCTGAACCCATATAACTTTATCAGCTTTCCACAGAAAAAGGCAGAAGCCTATACAGATACAGATAAACACACCGGTGTGATCGAATATACGATCACAACCAAAACACCACTGTTTATACCAAATTCCAGCTCTGACAAGGCTTTTAAAGAGTCTGAAACAGTGACGGATCACAAGTCTTATGATTTCTTTTCCTACACGAATCTGGATTCTAAGAAACTATACGAAAATGAATACCATCTTCCGGTGATTCCGGGCAGTGAGATGCGAGGCGTAGTGCGAAATGCCTACGAGACATTGACAGATTCCTGTATGGGATTGTTGAATGAAGAAATATATCCGGTGAAGAGATCTTATGAGAAATTTATCCCGGGATTGCTTTGTCAGGAAAATGGAAAAATAGTTTTATATGAAGCGTCTTCTATGAGAATAGGAGATATGTTTGTTGACGGAAAGCCACCGAAAAGATTTGAAAAAGACAGAAATGGTACGGAAATTTTCTTTTCAGTTGAGGGAAGGGATGCTTGGAAAAAACCAGTTGAAAATTTCAGCAGTGACTTCAAAAAAGCTAAAAAAGAAAATTATAGAAAAAAAGGCTATCTTTTAAAATGGGGAATGAGCATAGAAGAACCAGAAAACGAAGATAAAAGTAACGGAAAAAAGACGGATAAAAAAGATAACAAAAAAGCAAGATATCATGTCTATCAATTACGCCGGGATAAGGATACAGGAAAATATAAAAAAATAACTTTTTTTACCAGAGATAAAGTGGAGCGAAAATTATTAGCTGTTGTTGATTCGTATCAGAAGCAGCCGGCTGTTTCTGATGATAATAAGGATGCATATGAGGAATATGAAAAGGATCTACAGAGTTTTCTGGATGGAGAGATACAGTATTTCCCTGTAAATTATTCTGCTTTAGATAAGGAAAACATTTATCTGGCACCGGCAGTGTATTCTAAGGAAGTCTATGATAATAATATAGGAAAACTGGCTGGAGAATTTGCTCCATGTAAGGAAAATTTCTGTCCGGCATGTGATTTGTTTGGACATATTGGAAAGACTAATAAAACTTGCAAGGGATCAGGGATACGATTTACAGATTTATATGTAAAGGAAGAAAAAACTCCAGAAAACTATAATCAGTATTATCTGGAAAATAAGATTACACTTCAGACGCTTGGAGGACCAAAGCTTGGAAATGTAGAGTTTTATTTGAAAAAACCAGATAAGAATGCAAGTTTTTGGACATATGATTATTACATATTAAATTGGAATGTAAAGGTTGCACCTGGAGAATTAAGGGGAAGAAAATATTATTGGCATCACCCACAGGTACATTTTGAAAAGGTGGAACCTACAAATCTGAATAAAACAGTAAGACCTGTAAAAAAGGGAATAGAATTTAAAGGAAAATTATATTATGAATCTATTTCCAAAAAACAATTGGAGCAGTTGATCTGGATTCTCAATAGCGGTTCTGAACAGTTGGGATTAAAATTAGGCGCAGCGAAGCCTTTGGGCTTAGGAAGTATTAGTTGCACTGTTGATCAGGTACAGGAAAGAAAAATAAAACTGGCAGAAGATAGATTGGTCTATTCTGTTGAAAAGATTCCATTAGAAAATATTACTTATGAAACGGTTGGATTTAGTCAAAATGTAAAAGAGGAATTCTACTTAATTGCCGGCCTGAATACTGTTTCAAAGAATATCCCAATTACATATCCAAGGACATATGAACAGAAGAATGGAAAGATGGAAGAAGGATTCAAATGGTTTGGATTAAATCATTGGATAGGTAAAGCTGGAAACGGCATGATTGGAAATCGTAAAAATGTGGAAATTCTAAAAACGTTACCACCTATTAAAACTGATAAAGGGCTTCCTTATGATCCACAGGTAGAGAGAAAAAAACAATATTGGAATTCCAACCATTCTGGTAATGGATGGAATAAAGACAAGAACAAGCGGTAGCTGTATATAAAACTGGATATGTGACCGGTTATTTTTGAATCGGTTGTTTCAGATGGGCAATAAACTGAAAGGAAAAAGTGAATTAAAAATCATAAAAAAACTCCAGGTTTATTGACAGAATAACAGATTTTAAAGTACAATGTAAATACGTATATGGTTTAACATTTTTCTACGAGCACAAAAAATCAGGTGAAAATGCTAATTTACAGAAAATTCTGTTAATTACTTATAAAATTAGCTCTCGGAAGCCAGTAAAATCAAGGCTTCCGAGAGGCTACCGTAGAAATGAGTAGAAGCCCGTTGAGGGCATTGACACCTTATGTCTGTAGCTTTTATTTTTTTCTTCTGGTTCAGTAGAAATGAGTAGAAGCCCGTTGAGGGCATTGACACAGATTGAATAGAACCAGTCACTGGTAAGGTCTGACCGTAGAAATGAGTAGAGCCCGTTGAGGGCATTGACACACTTCAACTTATTGTGTTCTAAAATGTATTCACGCCGTAGAAATGAGTAGAAGCCCGTTGAGGGCATTGACACAACACAATAATTTACAGCATCGCTCATTTGATTCGATGTAGAAATGAGTAGAAGCCCGTTGAGGGCATTGACACATTATCATAGACTACCTCCTTTAATAATAAAAAAGTAGAAATGAGTAGAAGCCCGTTGAGGGCATTGACACAAGGTTGACAGCTCATCTTCAGCCTGTTTCAGACGACGGTAGAAATGAGTAGAAGCCCGTTGAGGGCATTGACACCCTTCTACCTACGAGTTTAACGTAGGATTTATTTAGGTAGAAATGAGTAGAAGCCCGTTGAGGGCATTGACACACCCTCCTGCTGTGCCTTCATAGCTTCAATTGACTGTAGAAATGAGTAGAAGCCCGTTGAGGGCATTGACACAACATGTAAAATTGCTTCTACACATTCTGTAATTTTGTAGAAATGAGTAGAAGCCCGTTGAGGGCATTGACACATCTACATAGAGTGATAATGCTATTACTTCTGCTGAGTAGAAATGAGTAGAAGCCCGTTGAGGGCATTAACACATATAAAACGCATTATCTCTAATTGTATATGGATCAAGTAGAAATGGATAGAAGCCCGTTGAGGGCATTAACACAAGCTGCGTCCATATCACTGATTAATGGGTTTACACAGTAGAAATGGATAAAAGCCCTTTGAGGGCCTTGATGAATGAAAAAGAATTTCAGAAAGCATGTCACGAAAGCAAACTATTGGAAATTATTTGGATAAGAATGGATTTGTAATAAAACAAATATTCATTCTTTTTTTGTACAATGGTTTTTGGATATTGTAATATTTGACATATGCCGCCAGAGCGGCTATGATTGAAAAAAAATTCAAAGGACAAAATACATATGGATGAGAGACGTTTATCAATATTATATATAAAACTACAGTTCAGCCTGGTTTTTCAGGAGAATACAGTCTTGCCGGAGGAGAAGGTTTCGGCGCTGCGTGGTGGGATGGGGGAGATGCTTCTGAGACAGAATTGTGTGAGCGACAGGATCTGTGAGGAATGTATTTTTGAATCAGCCTGTATTGTCAGAAAAACGATGTATACGCATATGGAAAAGAAGCCTTCTTTTATGCAGGGGAATGACAGTATTGGATATCTGATTGAATGCGAAGACTACCGAACGAATATAAAAGCAGGGGATACGGTCGGGTTTTCTCTAACATTATTTGGAAATAATATTGTATATTTTGGCCAATATCTTCAGGCATTTTCTTCACTTGGCATGTATGGATTGGGAAAGAATCATTCCAGATATGAGATACAGGAAATCAGAAATATGTATGGTCAGTCGATTCTGAAGGAAGATATGATGCAGATGGAGTATTTTACACCGGAATATGTTTCTGATTATGTGGAAAGAAGAAGAGAGGATTTATATTTTTCAGAGTGCCAGAATACGATCATTTTCCATACTCCATTATCCCTGAAATTTCATGGTGAATATTTGCAGAAATATTCTGCGGAAGCAGTCATGACAGCGATTTTGCGGCGTATTATGATGCTTGATTATTTCTGTGGGATATATGAAGACTATCCGGAATGTGAGGAATTCCCTGAAATCGTAGTGCAAAGAGCAAGAAAGAAAAGAGTCTATCGGTATTCTTCAACGCAGGATTCCAAAGTCTGTCTGACCGGAATAGAAGGATTTATGGTGTTGGACGAGATACCCGGCGAATATTTGGACTATATTCTGGCAGGTGAGCTTCTGCATATAGGGAAGAACAGTAGTTTTGGATTTGGAAGATATGAATTAAGGTAAGAATATGAGAAAAGAAAAAATTAATAAATTAATCGAAGCATGGAAAGACGATAAGGAAGTACTGGATATTATTCAGGCAGATGTACTGGCATTGGGAGAGTACACACAGGCGGTATATTATATGGAATTTTCTGTAGCAATCATTAAAGCGAAGTACGAAGGCGAAGAGGTCAGAGATGCTCTGGGAAAGAATGATCAAAGCAGACATGATGCCCATAAACGTGCGATCATGGGAGTGAAACGCCTGAACAGATTTGCGTTAATGAAAGGACTTGAGCCAATTTTTGTGGGTGATATAGATAACAGATATGAAGTTGCTGATTTTTGTTGTGCAATTGTGAAGGAATATTTTGATAACAGAACATTATAATGAAGTGAGCCTTGGCATTACGCCAAAGCTCATTCTATTTACTGATACCATCTGTTTAATTTGGTCTGCTTTATATTTTTAAATTTAAAGTGACCAGAAGAACGTTTTAAGGTAATCTGATACTTTGCCATAAGAGGTCCGCGAGTGTTGTAAAACTCATCTATAATGTATACATTATAGTTTACAATATAGTTGGAACCTGATTTTACAACTTTAGTGACATATCCCCTGGGATATTCACCACCCCAGTCACCACCACGATAAGTGACTCTTCCGTTTTTGTTGCAAAAAACATATGCAGGATTATTTGACTGTGGTGTTGAAGATTTTACTAATCGAATTTTTCCGGAAGTAAAATAATGTTTCATTTTAGGTGTCAGTTTTTTTACGGCAGATTTAACAGTATCATTTGTTCGTACCCAGCTATGAGCATATAACAGCATAGTTGTTTTGGTATAATCATCATATTTGAATTTTTGGTTTGTTGTATAGGCAGAGTAACCGAGAAAACCATCAAATTCTCTTAGAAATTTTGTGACAGAGGTTTTATATTTTGAAGTAACATCGGTTTGTGCTGCAGAAACGGAAACAGTATTGAAAAGTAAACATACTGTAATTAGGATAATACCAAATTTTCTGATAAATTTTTTCATATTTTTTTTCCTTTCTTCAAATAAAATACAGTCTGTAACTGAGGGTTATTTCTTCCTGACCAGACTGCCGCCACCGCTGTATCCGGCATTGCTGTTGGGTTTACCATTTCCCATACTCTGTAAAGTTTTTTTATCTTTTGCGTATAGTCTGAAACCGCTATAATAGCCACGTCCCAGAGGAATTCTAAAATAATACCCATAGCTGGTTTTATAAATTTTGTCAATTTTATATGTATAGCATACTTTGGATGATCCGTAGGCATACTCTTTTATGGCTTTTCCGGAAAATACAACTTTATAATGATAAGGTGTACCTCCCATAGTATACCAGGTACCTTTAACAAGTTTTAAGGCTTTCTTCTCTTGGGACTTGGAGAGGACATAAGTTTTCCTGGTAGCAGCCTGCACGTTCTGTGTAGCTGCCGGAACTGCTGTGATGCAGATTGCGCAGGCGCATACAGCAATTAAGAGTTTGACAAGTTTGCTTTTCAATGTTTTCATTCTGCATTTCTCCTTTGCATAACAAGTGTGTTATATAGTTATATATGAATGAACTGTCACAGTCTGACAGGGACTGTAGGCAGCTATTCGCTGTACTAGATATCTGCCTCAGCACTCCAGTGTTTCTGTCTTGGTTTGGACTGCTTGTCGAAAGTGTGTCCTGCTTTTGCGACAGGGATGCGCTGGAGACTGTTCAGCATTTTCTGTTTTTTCTTAGGGAGTTTACGAAATTCTGCTTTTGCCATTCTTTCCATTTTTGTCATATACATTTTCCTCATACCGGGTGATGAAGAACATCCGCCGCGGCTTCTGTTAAAAGTGTTATCCGGAAGCTACAGTTATATAATAAAAGATAAGAATGTTATTGCTTTCGAACGTTTGTTAAAACAACTCCACGATATCTTCCGCATCAAGAACAAAGCGTTTTTCCTCAACAGAATTATTGATGAAGTTCACTGCATGTTTTCTGTAAGACTGCTCGAAAATATTTCGGACAGTCCGGGCGTTTCCGAAGTCTCTGGAGTAGCGCTGTGTCACAAGCTTGAGGCGGACCTTCTCTCTGGCAGAACGGGTGAGAGAATATCCGTCTTTTTTGCAGAAGTTGTCAAAAATCTCCATAAGCTGGTCATCAGAGTAATCTTCGAACGGAACAACCTTATAAAGACGTGAGGCGAAGCCAGAGTTACTGTTGTGCAGGAAATCGTCCATTTCTTTAGGATAGCCGGCAAATATTACGACCAGGCGGTCACGGTTATTCTCCATTTCCTGAAGCAGAGTACCGATACATTCCTGGCGGTACTGGTCATTACCGCTTTGTTCCCTGGAAGGAGAGATCAGGTAAGCTTCATCTATAAAGAGGATACCGCCATATGCTTTCTCACAGTAGGAACGGGTTACGCCTGAAGTTTGTCCTACATATTTGCCAAGCAGGTCAAGGGCTGAAACGGTGATAACTTTATCTGTGCGGATCACACCCATGGAATATAATAAATCAGCGGTCATTTGTGCAACGGTAGTTTTACCGGTTCCGGGATTTCCGACAAAGGCCATATGCAGGGCCGGGACAGTAGATTTGCCTGATTCCTGAATCATATATTGAAGCTCTGCGAATACTTCCTTGACAGATTCCAGTCCGGTAAGATTATCGAAGGCACGGATGGCTTCTTCGAAAGTTTTTGTCTTTCTGTAATAAGGAATATGTCTGGTGGTAAGACCGTCTGATAATTTTTCGGAAGCATAATATTGAACAAGAATGTTCTCCAGAAGATCAGAGATGAAACGGTCATTCTTTAAGTCTGCTTTAGGATATACACAGTAAACATAGTCGTGCAGAGCTGTGGTGAAATCTGAAGAAAAAGGAATCTGTCTGTTTTCCAGCTGGCTGATTAATTCTGAGTAAACTTCAGATACCGGCATATCATTGATGTAAATATGACTCCGGAAAACATGGTAATACAGGTGAGAATTTTCTTTGAACTTATCACGCATTACAGATTCCGGAGCGGCGATGATCTTAGCAGTATCTAGACTATGTTCACAGGTCTTTATAAATATTCCGGTGAGGTCACTGTTCCAGAGGGGATTCAAACGGCAGTCATATAAAACAAAAACTTTGTACTTGCCGATATCATCTTCAAGAGCATTCTTGGAATTTATCCTTGGGAGACAGCTTTGCTATAAAGTGAAAATGCTTTTTCATAATTTTTTTCAGTTCCCTGCCCGAAATGGTAATTAACAGCCAGACAGAATTGGGACCATGGGTCATTCATATCAGCAGCAATCTGGAGCCAGTGGTTAGCCTTTTCGTAATCTTGTTTAAAATCTCCACGGCCAAACTGGTATACATCTGCAACGCGCCAGGCAGCAGAAACATCATAAGGTGCGTATTTTGTTAAAGTGTCTACTGTTACTGAGTCATATTTTTTCTGATCATATTGCTCTATTGCAGCATGAATCAGATAGTGATCAAATTCAGTTAAATTTTTTTTCGTTTCTTCGGACATGCTGTCACCTCTTTTTTGTCAATAATATATTTCATTATGCAGCATTCCCCAGGCAATTTCAAGTACCTTGTAGTTTATGTTTTTAACAGCAAAAACGTGATACGATAAATACTGGAAGAATGTTCGAAAATCACAACATAACTATCATATAGAATATAAATCAAGCAAGGGGAAAACAAATCACTGGTTGAACAAGAAACATTAGTCTGGTTCTGAAAGGAGAATTGGAAGATGAGAAATTATAAAGAAAAATTTGATAAAAAAATGAGAGAAAGCTTCGGGAAAGAGAAATCCCATAAGGCCTTTCATGCGGGATACGGCAGAGTTTATGACTGGCTTGCTGACATCCCGATATGGAAGAAACTTATGGATGTGATAATCAATGTTGCACTGTGGTTTGTGATCGTAAAGATCTTCAATCATATCGATCCGATAGATTAAGGCCTTTACAAGGGACCGAATAACCTGGTTTACCTGGCGAAAAGTCTTCCCCTGACTCTGGCGTTTTACCCTATCGGGGCGTATTTCAGTCGCTGTCTTCTGATGCTGAATTACGACAGATACACCCAGAGATTTGGAGTATGACCCCAAATGCTTCTCTTCTCCGCAATGTGGATTGGAATAATCGCACAGATGGATGCCTATGCACCCAGACCTGCGTATTATTTCTTCATCTGCATCCCGGTCACGGTGCAGTTCTGGCCGGAGATCATGGCATGCAAGAGGGGAGTGTGCCGCCTGATTGCTCTGGCACAGGAAGGAAAGAAATAACAACCGGTACACCGGAAACGGTGTGCTGTCAGCTTGGAACCTGCGAAAGCAGGAGATGAAACAGGAGAGAACTATTTATGAAGAATAAAGTGGTAAAATGTTTATCAATTATGCTTTCCCTGTGTATGTTAGGAAGTTCTGCAGCAGAAGCTGCTGAGTTTTCATCAGGTGTAGAGAATGTGGCTGAAGTACCTGAGACGACAGAAGTACCGGAAAATGCCCAGGCTGGCGGAACATCCGGAATTTCCGTGGGCGAATCTGAGCTATCAGAAGAAGGAGAGGTTTTCAGCGAACAGAAAGAGGAAGAGCCATTTTCCGATTCTGATCAGGTGGCTGAATTTTCAGCTGATGAGGAGACAGATGAAATTCCGATGTAACGTATGAAGGTGACCTGGTAAATGCAGGCGTAGTCAAGGCTGTTGTGAAAGGAAAAGGTGGTATTGAGGGAACGCTTACGAAACAGTATGCAATCAAAACGGTGAAGTTTTCCGAATGCAAGGCTTCTGTGTCTGAAGATCCGATTTATTTCTATGAGGACAAGGAATACACTCCTGAATTTACAGTCAGGGACGGAGACAGAGTGCTGACAGAGGGAAAAGATTTTACGGTTTCCTATACAAATAATATCAAACTGGGAACGGCCACAGTGACAGTAAGGGGAATCGGAAAGTATACCGGAGTTTTAAGTGTGAAGTTCAGGATTGAAGCTGCCACTGACGAAAAAAATGATGATGACAGTAAAGGTGACACAGGTAATAAGGGCGACACAGGTAATAAGGGAGATGGCAAGAAAGAAGTTAAAATCAGAGATTGCCAGATAGAAATCAAGGCTGAGAATCTCATCTATGATGGAACGGAGAAAAAACCGGAAGTAATCGTTTCGGATAACGGGAAAACACTGGCAGAGGGACAGGATTACAGTTTAATCTATGATAATAATACATATGCAGGAAAAGTGACTGTTTATATCAATGGAAGAGGCATATACACGGGAAGCGTACTCAAAGTTTTTTAGATTGCCCGCGCAGATGCCATTGTAGATGCATCTTCAAAAACTATAACAATGAGCAGTAAAAAACAGAATATCGCAGAATCAGTCACTACTGATGGAAAGATCACATATAAATCTTCTGATTCGAAAACCGTGAAAATTTCCGGAGATAAATTTATAGCATTAAAACCTGGAAAAGTAGTTATTACGATTTCCACAGAGCAGGGAGCAAACTATAATGCAGCTTCGGATAAAAAGATTACAATTACGATCAGACCACTGAATACCGGAAAAGTTACATCAAAATCCAGTGCAAAAGCTCAGCTCAAAGAAGAACTATTATATCCGCATCCGTACTTACAAAGTTGTAAACGGTAAGAAATATTACTCTAAGTGGAGTACGGTGGATAAAGTAACGAGCAGATAAATAGTTACTGTTCACTCCGTTCTCAGCAACACGCTTCGCGATGCGCAGGATTTATGCTAATCGCATAAATCTGCGCTGTATGTCTCGGGATTTTGGCATATTCATGCCAAAACACCTCGCGGAATAGTAGCGTGTGAACAGTAACGATAAACATCAATGTTTTAAAGCAAAAGTCTTGTAAATATCGTTCTGATGGTGCATAATAAAAAGTAGGAATTTTCAATCGGCAGATATAAATTTACTATTTATTAGCTGCCTGAAAGGGGAGAATTGAAAATGAGGGTATGGAAAAGTAAAATAATCGGATTTATGATAGCGATATGTGCTCTTTGTATCACGGTGAGTCTGGGAAGTGTACAGAACGTTCAGGCGGCATCGAAAGCCAGATACACGATCAGAAAGATACAGGAGAAGAAAACATACAAGAAATCAAGCGCAACTTATTCCTATGAACTTCCACAGTTAAAGGGAAAAAGCGCAGCAGTAAAGAAAATCAACAAATCTTTAAAATCATACTATACCGAGAATCTGAAATTAAAAAAAGATCTCTTCAAACAGTTCTCTGATGATAAGAAGGCAGGCTATCTGGATAAAAAGACAGAGATTCTTTTTGCAAATACTAAATGCAAGGAGACCTATAATAAGGACGGATATGTAAGATTTGTTTATTACTTTACCTGGCATGGATGTGGAACAGGAAACGAAAACGGGACGGCTGTTATTTACCGTCTGAAAGATGGTAAGAAAGTAGAAGAGATTCCAGCTTCAGCAGCAGACCTTAAAGGTCTGAATCTTGTCAAAGGTACCTGGTATATGACTGATTCAGAACAGGATAAGTCCAAAGTGGAGTTTTCAGGAAAAACAATCAAATATTATTGCGCTGATTCATCAACCGTGAACTGGAATGCGGCGATTGACGAGGTTATCAAAACAGATTATGGATATTACTTCAAAGTAGACTTTGGATTGAATATTTATATCGGATACCAGCTTCGCCTGACAGATACGAATACTCTGATCTATGTGGGAATAGGAGATCCGTACAGTTCTGAAGGTCTTAATAAGGAGGCCAGCTTGTCACGAAATTAACCGAATCAAGTAAGTCCCCTGCTTCAATTGCGAATATCTGATTAACTAAACACTACAGTGCCTTAAAAGATATTAATTCTGAACGAAATAAACTGAAGTAAAAATCTATGAAAAGCGAAAAGTTTTCATTCACTTTATGTGTGGAGAAACTTTTCGCTTTTCTCTATATTATGTTCTGATATTCTAATAATTTGGTATTAGCAATTGACCTTTTGCCCGCGACTTTATATAATGAAAAAGAGGCTGTTCTACGAAGGCCTTTACCAAAGTTGTTAGAATAATGAGGGGGAGAAACACAAGTATGAAAATTAAAAAAATAGTACCTGTTTTTCTGGCATTAGTTTGTCTTGTTGTAACGCCGGCAAGTGTGCCTGCACAGGATATTATTGATGAAACACCGTCAGTAACTGTAACACCAACACCGACTCAAATGCCGTCACAGCCTGTGATTCCGGAAAAGGAACTGCGGGTGAATGGAAATAAGATTTCTTTTTATATCCATGGAAAAGCGCTAAAGAATAGCTGGCAGAATTATAAGGGATTTAGATATTATTTCAGTGCCAATGGACATGCATATAAAGGTACTCATAGAATCAATAATAAGATTTATATATTTGATGAAAATGGTCATCTGCTGAGAAATCAGAAAAACAAAATGGTTACAGTTTCCGGACAGAAGTATTATATTATTTCCAAATCAGGAAATCCTGCTACGGGATATTTCATTTACCAGAATAATCTATATTACGCTGATTCTAAAGGAAGATGCTATCAGAAGCGTTTTCGTGAAAATGGACAGCTATATTTTACAGCAAGTGGTGCAGCAAAGAAAAACACAAATGCTCTTTTGAAGATGAAAGTTATGCAGACCGTTTCAGCTATAACAAATCCTGGAATGTCGCAGGAACAGAAACTCCGGGCATGCTGGAATTATATTGTAGATGAAAATAAATTCAATTATGGCGGAGGTGATCCTGACAGGCACAGACAAAATTGGTATCGGGAAGCTGCCTTACAAATGCTTACCATCAGAACAGGAAGCTGTTATTATTTTGCCTGTGCTTTTGCGGCCATGGCGAAGGAAATCGGATATAAAAATATAAAATTGTGGATGGGCTATGATCACTGCTGGGTAACGATTAATGGAAGACATTATGATCCCCAGGCTCATTGGACCAGATGGATCACCAACGTTTATGGACTTAGCGCTCATCCACTTGGATCAAGCGTAGATATCTGTGACTTTATGAAATAAAAAATGCGGAAGAATTTTGCTGAAATCAAATATATGAGAAGTGAGAGAGGGGAATAAGTATGAAGCTAAGAAA
>UMJI01039508.1_pt1 | contig 13802 bp, 13 predicted proteins | sample 1965991 | NCBI WGS metagenome assembly UMJI01 (sample SAMEA4836140, study PRJEB28245) | human gut metagenome | biome: gut microbiome; material: fecal sample | place: Denmark | collected 2008
AAAAGGATTTTAGTACGTTCTTATCAAATATTTCAGATAATCCGATGAAGAAGGAGTATTTGCTTCCAAATATTGTGGCTGAATTATTGAGGGAAGATCGTATCAATGTGAAGGTACTTGAAACACATGATAAATGGTTTGGTGTAACATATGCTGAAGATAAGGAATATGTACAAAATGCCTTTAAACAATTGATTGAAGATGGTGTATATCCTGAAAAATTATGGAAATAGTTAGAATTTCAAAATAATTACTAAGCAAATATTAATAAAATTGGTTGCTATCTATAGTTGAATTAGAGATCCACCTATAGATAGCAACCTTTTTTTATGAAAATCAAGTGTCAAATTTGAAGGTGGTACAAAATATAGTTGATACATCACATACTCTTTGTGTAAGGAGATGGTGATTAAACTACATGGCTAAGATCAACAATATATACAAGGATGAGCTAGATACTTTCGATTTTATTAAAGTGAATGTATTAGATGATAAAACTAGAAACGGTAATAATTGTATTGTTCGTTACAAGGATGTTTCTTTCTGTCTGACAAAAGAAAATATGGACTTGGTTTTTGAGTTTATTCAGAAGATGATTCATACTGGATCTTTCTAAAATCGAAAATATTTATTTAGCTCCTGGAGCCACGGTGGATGTAGTAATATTGTTTAGTATCAAATGTTTCTTGATTTTTTTCAGTCCTTCTATATTTATCTTCTGCAACTGAGCAAAGACAACAATCAAGGTTTTAGAATGGGATGGAAGCGTCTTGATCAGATTGCACTGGATATGTCAACTTTATTTGATGATATAGAAGAAGAGGTATTAAAAGCAAAAGATTCAGATATTGAAAAAGTAATAACAGTTGGTGAACACACAAGAGTTCGCCGTCCAAAGGAACAACATTTTTCTTATGATCATCTGCTAAAAGTAGATGAATATCTATCTGTACCGGTAGGTGAAGATATCTGTGAAAAATGTGATTCAAAAATACATATAAAGAAATATCAGACAAAAAAAGAATTGGTATATGAATCAGCTCGTCTTTTTGTACGTGTTACACATATACCTGTATTAGAATGTGAAAACTGCCAAATCTATAGTGAAGAAGGAAAATCAACATATCATACAGTAATACATCATTTTTTATTTGACAGAAGTATATGTTCACCAGAACTTTTGGCATACATAATCGATATGAAATATAATAATGGTCTTCCATTGTATACAATAGATAAGATATTTCAAAGAGATCACGCAATCATTCCAAGACAGAATATGTCAAACTAGGTGATTGGAAGCATGAAATTTCTAGAACAACTCTACAATCTGGTGAAAGAGGATCTATTAAGGATGAAGCTACAACTCAGGTATTGAATGAAGAAGGAAAACCAAGTACGGGTATATCGTTCTAATAAGCATGAAGTGCCGATTGTACTGTATAATTACCATTCTACAAGATCAGCAGACTGTCCAAAAGAATTCCTAAAAGGATATAGCGGATATCTAGAATCAGATGCATACGACGGATACAATAAAGTTGAAAACGTGTTCAATGTCTGTGTAATGTCCACGCCTTAAGGAAATTCAAGGATTCATATAAACTGCTTCCAAATAATAAGGAACGAAAACGAGCGATGAGGCAAAAGCCATACAGAAATATGACAAAATCATCTACCATTCAAATCTTATTGATGAAAAAGCAGCTGAAAAATATTCGAATCCTGAAAAACAAACGGAATATATCACAAAGAGACGAAAAGAAGAAATCAAGCCAAAGTTTGAGAAGCTTTTATCGTAGCTTGAAGAAATCGAGCCAAGAAAGAAAGGCAAATATTCCATGAGCAAGGCGATCCAGTATGTATTGAACAACAAAGAAGGACTTATGGAATTTACAAATGATGCGATCATCCCACATGATAATACAAGCTGTAAAAGAAGTGTACGCCCATTTGTAGTCATACGAAATTGATGCAAATTCAGCGTAAGCGTACATGGAGCACAAGCGAGTGCCATAATCTATTCATTAGTAATCAGCTGTATAGAAAATAAACAGAATCCATACATGTACTTTACTCATTTGTTTGAAAATCTACCAAAATTAGATTTAACAAATAAAGAAGAACTAAGAATGTATCTGCCATACAGTCGAGAACTACCAATCTATATCAGAACATTATCAAAGAGCGAAATAAAAGTCATCCTTAATGAAGCCAAATCACAAGTGTGATGCAGTAAGGATGGCTTTATTATATATTCGTCAGCAGTTTATTTGTACCACCTTCAAATTTGACGCTTACCGTTATTGTTTCCAAATTTTGTCTAATCACTAAAAATATGATATTATTAACTTTATAACAGGAATGTTTTAAGGGTTGACTAATATAAAATGTTATTTTGGTTAGATAATGGTAATTTGTTATGTTTATTTCTATGAAAATAAATCATATAGTTTTTTAATTATAAGATCATTATAAACACTCATATATTATATAGGAATTTTGGAATTGTTTGTGTGGAAAATTAGACTATAGTTTATTATCTAAATATGCATTATTTAATGATAAGGAAAGGATTATTTATGATTATTACTAAAACGCCGTTTAGAATGTCTTTTTTTGGTGGTGGAACAGATATGGAATCATTCTTTAAAGAGAACGGGGGATCTGTTTTATCTACAACGTTCGATAAATACTGCTATGTAAATGTTAGACATTTACCTAGGTTTTTTGATTATTCAACTGAGCTTAGCTATTCAAAAATTGAAAGAGTAACAGATGTGAATGATATTGAACATCCTGCAATTCGTAATGCGATGAAGATGTTAGATATGCATGAGCTAAGATTAACATATGAAGCGGATCTACCAGCAAGAAGTGGATTAGGAACAAGTTCTTCTTTTGCTGTGGGTATGTTAAATGCATTTTATGCACTTAAAGGCAAATGTGCTTCTAAAAAGCAATTAGCAGATGAAGCCATATATTTAGAAAGAGTTTTATGTAATGAAGCGGGAGGTTGGCAAGACCAGATAGCTACTTCATTTGGTGGATTTAATCGTATTGATTTTAATGCGGATGGTTATGCTGTTCGTCCTATAATTATTTCACCTGAAAGGAAAAGACAACTGAATAATAATTTAATGTTGTTTTTTACGGGTTTTACACGTTTTTCAAGTGATATGCAAAAAGCCAATAAACTCGATGATGATAGCAAGAAAAAACAATTAAAAGAAATGCTAGTGCTTGTCGATGAAGCAGAGTCTGTATTAACAGATAAGTCTAAAGATTTAGATGATTTTGGAAGATTGCTAGATGTAACTTGGAAAATCAAAAGGCAGACAGGAAAATCTGTATCTACAAATCATATTGATGAGTTATATGAAAAAGGTATACGGGCAGGTGCTTTAGGTGGAAAACTATTAGGTGCTGGTGGAGGAGGCTTCTTAGTTTTCTATGTACAGCCAGAAAAACAAATAGAAGTTAAAAAGGCAATGAAAGACTTAATGTATATTCCATTTAAGTTTGAAGATACTGGAACGCAAGTAATTTATTATGGTCCAGAAGATTATTCACCATTGGAGGAAGCATAATGAAAGTTGTGATTATGGCTGGAGGCAAGGGCACACGAATTACAAGTGTTGCCTCAGATATTCCAAAACCAATGATTTTGATTGAAGGAAAGCCTGTATTGGAACATGAAATTGAATGTTTAAGAAAACAAGGTTTTACCGATTTAATTTTAACTGTTTCTCATTTAGGAAATATTATTATGGACTATTTTGGTGACGGTTCTAAATTTGGTGTGCATATCGAATACTATTTTGAAAAAGAACCCTTAGGAAATGCAGGAGCTCTATTTAAAATTAAAGATCAATTAACCGATGATTTTCTATTACTAAATGCGGATGCGATGTTTGACGTAGACTTCAATCGTTTTGTAGCCTACCACAAACAACATAATGGTTTAGTGACATTATTTACACATCCTAATAGTCATCCTTATGATAGCGGTTTGATTGTTTCCAATGCTTTTTGTCAAGTTGAACAATGGCTCGCAAAAGAAGACACAAGACCTACATATTATAAGAATCGTATCAATGCAGGCTTACATGTGATCAATAAGGAAGTGTTAAATCAAACAATCGATACACAAAAGATTGATTTGGACCGTCAGTTATTAAAGCCTTTAGCTGGTACTGGAAAGATGTATTGTTATGATAGTCCAGAATATGTAAAGGACATGGGAACACCAGAAAGATATTATGCGGTATGTGCTGATTTTAAAGAAGGTCGAGTACACGCAAAAAACTTGTCTCAGAAACAAAAGGCTATCTTTTTAGATCGTGATGGTGTCATCAATAAGTATGTTGGATTTTTAAGAGATATTCATCAATTTGAATTATTGCCAAATGTTTCAAAGGCTATTAAAAAAATCAATAATTCTGGTTATCTAGCTATCGTTGTAACCAATCAACCTGTCATTGCGCGTGGAGAAGTGACAAGAGAAGAATTGAATGAGATTCATAATAAGATGGAGACTTTTCTTGGACAAGAGGGAGCGTATTTAGATGGCATCTACTATTGTCCACATCACCCTCATAAAGGCTATGCAGGTGAGATTGTAGAATTAAAGATAGATTGTGATTGTAGAAAGCCAAAGCCTGGTATGTTGATTCAGGCTTCTAAAGATTTCAATATTAATCTAAGCCAATCATGGATGATTGGCGATAGTGACAATGATATTCTTGCCGGAGAAAATGCAGGTTGTAAAACCGAAAGAGTTACAGAAGAAGAATCATTGTATGACATTATAGAAAGGATATTGTGATTATGTTAGAAAAAAGATTAGAGAAGCATATTGACTTATTGATTGAACGATATCCTGTATTAGAAGTATGCAAAGAAGATATCATTTCTGGATATGAACTATTAGAAGACTGTTATGCAAAGGGTGGAAAGTTATTAATTGCCGGAAATGGAGGTTCGGCTGCTGATGCGGAGCATATTGCTGGAGAATTGATGAAACGATTTAAAACGCCTCGTCCTATTCCCAACGAATTAAAGGAAAAATTAGTTAAGATTGATCCTGTTCGTGGTGAAGATTTATCAAAAAATTTAGAAAGACCATTAATGGCCATTCCTTTAGTGGCACATGAAGCGTTAACAACAGCTTACATTAACGATGTAGATGGCTTAGGTGTGTTTGCACAACAATTATATGGTTATGGAAAAGAAGGAGATGTATTTTTAGGTATATCGACTTCAGGAAATAGTAAAAATGTTATGAATGCTACGGTCGTTGCAAGAGCATTAGGGCTAAAAGTTTTAGGGTTAACTGGAAAATTAGGCGGTGAATTAAATGAGGTTTCTAATATTTGCGTAAAAGTTCCAGAAACAGAGACTTATATGATTCAAGAACTGCATTTGCCTATATATCATTGTTGGTGTTTGATGTTAGAAGATTATTTCTTTGGAGAAGGGGGATACTAAAGTGAAAAAACAACCTTTCTTAAATACATATGCGAATAATGTAACTTTAGAAGAAACAATACAACAAATAGAAAATATGATTTCGATAGGTGTACCATCATATATTGTTGCTATTAATGTTGATGTTGTTATGAAAATAGAGAAAGATAAGTATCTAAAAAAGATAACTGATGAAGCCGACATGGTATTGATTGATGGGCAACCTTTGATGTGGATTGCAAATTATTATAAAAGACCTTTCAAAGAGAAGGTGTCAGGATCTGATTTAGTTCCAGAATTATGTAAAGTAGCAAATAAAAAAGGGTATAGTATATTTATTGTTGGTGGAAGAGAAGGTGTTGCGGCGACAGCAAAAAAGAATCTCGAAAAATTGCACAAAAATATAAATATAGTTGGTACATATTGTCCACCTTTTGGCTTTGAAAATGACAGCACTGAAATAGAAAAAATGAATAAAGAAATTTCAAAACAAAAACCGGATATGGTTTTTGCATGTTTGGGTTGTCCAAAGCAAGAAAAATGGGTTTATGAAAATTACAAGAAATATAATGCTAAAGTTACTGTTTGTGCAGGAGCAACTGTTGATTTTTTGGCAGGTAATGTTAAAAGAGCGCCCAAGTGGATGAGTAATTGTGGTTTAGAATGGTTATATAGATTTTCAAAGGAACCTAAACGTTTATTTAGACGTTATTTCATTGATGATATAAAAATTCTAAAGCTAGCAAGGAAGTATAAATAAATGAAAGATTTGGCAAAATTAAACATTTTATATTTTACTCGTACAATGGAATTAGGTGGAACAGAAAATGTAATCTTACAACTTTGTGAAATCTTTAGTCCTGTTGTTAACAATATTGTTGTTTGTTCTTGTGGTGGGGTTAATGTAAAAAAACTCGAGGCAATGGGGATTAAGCATTATACAATTCCAGATATTGAGAATAAAGGTTTTAATACGATTTTGAATGTTTTGAAGATATTAAAGAAAATAGTAAAAAATGAAAACATAAATATTATACACACTCATCATCGTATGGCAGCGTTTTACGTTACTTTATTAAATCTGTATAAAAAATGTGTATTTATAAATACAAGTCACAATACATTTAGTAATAAAATAACTTTAACAAGATATGCATATAAGCATGCAAGTATTGTAGCATGTGGAGAAATGGTTAAAAATAATCTAGTAGGTACTTTTGGCTTGCCAGATAAACAAGTAACAGTTATACATAATGCGGTAAAGCCCTTTGACAAAGAGGTAACGACAGATCTATTTATTAGTAAATTACATGAACAAGGATATTCAATTATTGGAAATGTTGGTAGATTATCTGAACAAAAAGGAATGGAATATTTTATTAATGCAATTCCAGTAATTAAAAATAAAATTAAAAATGTTAAATTTGTTATTATCGGTTCAGGTGAAGATGAAAATAAATTGAAAGATTTAGTTAAAGATTTAAATTTAGAAGACGATTGTTATTTTTTAGGATATAGATCGGATATTCAAAATTTGATGTCTCAATTAGATTTAATAGTATTAAGTTCTTTATGGGAAGGTTTACCATTAACTCCAATTGAAGCATTTTCAGTTGGAAAGACCATAGTAGCAACTGCAGTTGATGGAACTGTGGAAATAATAGATGATAAAGTAAATGGACTTTTGATTTCACCAAAGAATTCTAATGCGATTTCTGAAAGTGTTATTTCATTGTTAAGTGATGAACTTGAGAGACATGATTATGAAATTGCGGCAAAACGGACTTATGAAAAAGAATTTTCTTTTAGTTCTTTTGCAGATAAATATCGTAGCTATTACAAGGAGAAAATACATGAGTTTAAATAATATTATCTATAAAGTATTGATGGCGATTAAAAGTATATTTGTATTTGTTTTTTACAAAATAAGATACAATTATAGAATTTCAATTTCCTTAATAAATTCAATAAAAGGAAAATTAAAAATTGAGTTGAAAAAGAAGGCTACGTTAAAAATTGGTGAGTTTTTTATGCCGATGGGGCCATGTTATATAAAATGTACTGAAAATGCTAAATGTGAAATTGGTGATAGAGTATGTTTTAATCACAATATTTCGTTGACATGTATGGAAGAAATCACTATAGGTGATTTTTGTAACATAGCAAATAATGCGGTAATCGTAGATCACAATCATAAATATGATGCTACGGGTGTAATAGAAGGATTTGAAACCTCTCCTATTCATATAGGAAATAGAGTATGGATAGGTGCAAATGCGACAATATTAAAAGGGGTAAACATTGGAGAGGGTGCAATTATTTCAGCCGGTGCAGTTGTTAATAAGAATGTGCCTCCTTTTGAAATTTGGGGAGGTGTTCCTGCAAGAAAAATTAAAAGTTTAAAAAGGGAGGATGAACTATGATACCTAAAGTGATACATTATTGTTGGTTTGGAAACAATCCATTACCATATGATGTAAAAAAATGTGTGGATTCGTGGAAAAAGAATTGTCCTGATTATGTAATAAAAAGATGGGATGAAAGTAACTTTGATGTTTATCAAAATAAATTTATAAAAAGTGCTTATGATTCGAAAGCATGGGCATTTGTATCTGATTATGCTAGATTAAAAATTGTATATGATGAAGGTGGTATATATTTGGATACGGATGTAGAGTTAAAAAAGAGTTTAGATGGATTAATAAAGAATGATGGTTTTTTTGCTATTCAGCAAGAGGGACATTATTGTGCAACTGGTTTGGGATTTGGAGCAAAAAAAGAAAATGAAATTATTAAAACTATGCTAGATTTGTATGATGATTTAATTTATAGTGAAGAAAATAAATTTTCGATTGCGTGTCCATACCTAAATACTAAAGCATTGGAAAAATATGGTTATAGTTACTCAGATGATGTAATAGTAATTCATAACAATTTAGTTTTACCTCCTAGGTTTATGGATCCTATTGCACCAGGGAAGAATAAAGAGAATTTATTGTGTAATGATACTGTTTCTATACATCATTATAGTGCATCTTGGATGGATGATAAAACAGTTAGAAGACGTAAAATTATTAGAATTATTGGGCAAGAAAAGATTAATAAATTAAAGGGATTATTAAAAAAATGATTAATCAACTTTATTTATCTTTAAAAAAAGTTAACAATAATTCTCTTTTCGCTTTTATATTCATTGTTTTTATTAATATATTTTATACTTCCAATGGATGGACATATCATGTGAGTATAATGAATAGCTTTATTATATTTGCTTTTTTATTTGGCTTTATAGATATTTTTATGCATCATGAAGAGATTTACAAAATATTTCTCCACAATAAAAATTTAACTATATTAGTTAGTATTTTGATTTTGATGACCATAATCAAATTTATGTTGAATCAAGATACTAGATTAATTATTTCGGTAATGGCTATATTTATTGCGATGTATTTTCCTTTGTATAAAATTTTTTATATTACATTTTTTACTAAATTTATTACATTTATCATTTATTACTTCATTGGTGGTTATACACATTTAAACTACATTTCTGTACACTTTGGAATGATTATACTCTTATATTTGATCATATCTTATAAAATTAATCGATTTAATCTTAAGTGCTCATTAGTATTATTGATTATTGGATATTTTATTTCAAAAAGTGGAGCGTTTTTGATGTGTTGCGGATTAGCAATATTGTTATTTTATTCACTTAAATTAAAACTTAAATATTTTTTAATAAAATTAAAAATTATTGAATATTATTTTCCGTTTATGATGTTACTTACTGTACTTCTAGGACTAGCTTATATGTCATATGCTAATGACTTCATAAATTTTGGTATTTTAAGATCAATAACCCCTAAGTTTCTATGCACTATATTCGCATTTATATTACGTTTGATTGATAAAGTATTTACTGGAAGAATTAGTTTAGGTGGCTTTTCACTATATTATTTTGGAATTAGTTTATTTGGTGGAAATATCGATTATAGTGTGAATACAGGTTTAAAATATTTTGTTGTAGATTCAGGATTATTATTACTATTACAAGATTGGGGTTTAATAATTACTATTCTAATGAGTGTGATTTTCGTAATGTTAATGCGTATGTTAATGAAAAATAAAGAATATGCTTTGATTGTTTATATGTTAATTATTATCTTATGGTCATTTAATGAAGATATCTTTATATCTGTAGGTAGTAATTTTGCATTTTACATTTTTGGACATGAACTTAGAAGAAGACATATTAATGCTTATGAATAGAAATAGAGGAGTTAGTATGAATATTTATTTATATAAATTTTATGATGATGGAAAAGTTAAAAATGCTGGTAGTAAGGCACCTAACGATATATATGAGATATGTAATAATCTTGGATGGAATAGTTATGGGCTAATCAATCCTAAAGAAAGTAATAATCTCTTTAGGATATTAAAAGGACATATTAAATTAAAAAAGCAATTAAAGCAACTTTCTAAACTGGATGTTGACTATGTTTTATATCAACATCCAATGATGGGTACTTTTTATAATTTATATTTAATGAAATTTTTTAATAGAAACAATATAAAAGTCATTACATTAATACATGACATAGATAGTTTAAGATTTTATAGTTCCTTTGGCGAAAAAAAAGAAAAGAGAGAATTGGCTACCTTAGAGCAATCTTCGCATGTCATTTGTCATAATGATAAAATGAAAGACTACTTAATAAGTAAAGGAGTGCCAAAAAACAAAATTATATGTTTAGATTGTTTTGATTATTTATCAAATAAAAGTGTTTTGAATCATGAAAAGAATGACAAAAATTATTCTGTTGCGGTTGCTGGAAATTTAAACCCTATAAAATCTAAATATATCTACAAGATGATTGAGGAGAATCCATCATTACAGATTGATTTATATGGTATTGGATATGAAGATAATGCAAATTATAGAAATGTTAACTATCATGGTAGCTTCTTACCGGAAGAATTACCATCTAATATTAATAGTGCATTTGGACTTGTATGGGATGGAACTGATATAAATACATGTTGTGGGGAATTTGGAAATTACTTGAGATTTAATAATCCACATAAGTTGTCTTTATATATGGCTACAGGTATTCCGGTAGTAGTATGGGATCAATCTGCTATTGCTGATTTTGTTGAAAAAAATAATCTGGGAATTAGAGTGAGTGATTTAAATGACTTAGACAATAAGCTTTCAAATATATCTATCGAATCATATAATGATATGGTACAGAATGTAAAATTAATACAAGAAAAAGTGTTAGATGGCGGTTATTTTAAAACGGCATTATCAAAAATTATGGAGTTATAAGATGAAACAAAAATCTATAAAGTTAAATTTTATAATGAATGCTATTTTACAAATATCTGCATTTATTTTCCCATTGATAACATTTCCTTACGTCTCCAGAATTTTAGGACCATCAGGAACTGGGAATGTTTCTTTTGCAACAAGTATAGTTACTTACTTTGCACTTTTCGCACAATTAGGAATTCCGACATATGGTATTAGAGCAACTTCCAGGGTAAGAGATGATAAAAGACTTCTTAGTAAAACGGTTCAAGAAATATTTATTATTAATGCGGTAATGTGTGTTTTAGCTTATATCGTATTTTTTGTTGTATTAAATTTAGTACCTAAAATGTATAACGATAGGTTTTTATTCATTATCATAAGTTCAACAATTTTATTTAATTCCGTTGGTATGGATTGGCTTTATAAAGGTCTAGAAAAGTATACATATATAACTTTTGTGTCTATAACATTTAAATTTATAGCACTTATTCTTATGTTTGTGTGTGTACATCATAAAAATGATTATGTAATTTATGGAGCAATATCTATATTTGCTGCTTCAGCATCAAACATATGTAATTTAGTTAATATTCATAAATTAATTTACATAAAACCGATTTTAAATTATGAATTTACTAAACATTTCCGTCCTATTATGATATTCTTCGCCATGTCTTGTGCAACAACAATCTATACAAACTTAGACACGGTAATGTTAGGGTTTATGAAAGATAATGTTGAAGTAGGATATTATAATGCAGCAATTAAGATAAAAAATGTTTTACTAGGAGTAGTAACTTCCTTAGGAACAGTTTTATTGCCACGTGCTTCGTATTATGTAGAGAATAATATGTATTCAGAGTTTAAAAGAATTGCAGGCAAAGCATTAAATTTTGTTGTGCTTATATCCTTTCCTCTATGCTTATATTTTATATTATTTGCTAAAGAAGGTGTTTTATTTTTATCTGGAGATGCATATACAGAAGCAATTTTACCAATGCAGATATTAATGCCTACGTTAATCTTTATTGGGCTTACCAATATTATGGGCATTCAAATGTTAATTCCATTGGGTAGAGAAAAAGTAGTTCTATATTCAGAAATTGCTGGAGCAATCGTTGATTTAGTCATAAATATTATTTTGATTCCAATCATGTCATCTTCAGGTGCAGCAATTGGGACTCTAGTTGCAGAAGGTGTAGTTTGGATGGTGCAGTATCAGGCTCTAAAAGAACTTGTTAAAGAATCATACTTGAAAATCAAGTATATTCCTATTTTTATAGGAATAACATTAGCGGGTATTTTATCTTATTTTATTAAGTTTCTATATTTAAATTCATTTTTAACATTATTGTTATCTGCTGTTATTTTCTTTGCTGTATATTTAATTGTTTTAACCCTAGCAAAAGAAAGCTTAATTAATGAAATAGAATTTCAGTTATTTAAAAAAATTTTAAAAAAAGGAGAGTAAATTATGTATGATTATTTAGTTGTAGGTTCAGGTTTATATGGAGCAATCTTTGCATGTGAAGCAAAGAAAAAAGGTAAAAAAGTATTAGTTATTGATAAACGTCCAAATATTGGGGGGAATATCTATACTGAAAAAATTGAAGGGATTAATGTTCATAAATATGGTGCCCATATTTTTCATACAAACAATAAAAAGGTATGGGAATATGTTAATAAATATGCAACATTCAATCGTTTTACGAATAGTCCAGTAGCTAATTATAAGGGCGAACTATTCAGTTTACCATTTAATATGTATACATTTAATAAAATGTGGGGTGTTGTAACACCAGAAGAAGCTATGGATAAGATTGAAGAGCAACGTAAAGAAATTAAGGGGGAGCCTACTAACTTAGAGGAGCAGGCAATTTCTTTAGTTGGTCGTGACATTTATGAAAAATTAATCAAGGGCTATACTGAAAAACAGTGGGGTAGAGATTGCAAGGATCTTCCATCATTCATTATCAAAAGGTTACCAGTAAGATTGACATTCGATAATAATTATTTCAATGCATTATATCAGGGGATTCCAGTTGGTGGATATACTAAAATGATTGAAAATATGTTAGATGGTATTGAAGTTAGATTGAATGTAGATTATTTAGAAAACAAAGAAGAATTAGATAAATTGGCAGAAAAAGTTGTTTATACTGGTCCAATTGATGCATACTTCGATTACAAATTAGGATATTTAGAATACCGATCAGTTCGTTTTGAAAATGAATTGTTAGATAAACCAAATTTCCAAGGGAATGCTGCAGTAAACTATACAGATAGAGAGACTCCATGGACTCGTATCATTGAACACAAATGGTTTGAATTTGGAAAAGATGAAGACGGTAACGATTTACCTAAGACATATATTAGTCGTGAATATAGTTCTGAATGGAAACCGGGTGATGAACCATATTATCCGGTAAATGATGAAAAGAATTCAAATTTGTATGCTGAATATAAAGTATTAGCTGAAAAAGAAAAAAATGTTATTTTCGGTGGTCGTTTAGGTGAATATAAATATTATGATATGGATGCCACAGTAGCTAGTGTGTTGGATAAATGTGATGAGGTTTTATAGTTGTGGCAGTTTTACAACTTAATTCAAATATATAAAACTAGATACGAGAGATAAATTAAGCTTTAAAAGTCATAGGGATTTTAGCTCTGAGAAAGAGATAACCTTATTTCATGGTTTAACTTAACTATTAAATATAAGGTAGTGAATTTAGTGGTTCAACGGAATTGAATTATTTAGATTTATGTAATCGCATACATATCACGGTTATTAAAATAAAAAAGATTTATTTAAAAAACTATTTTAAATAAAGTAGATTTTTAAACTAAAATATTAAAATAAATCAAATTACAATATTTCTTTTATATAAAGATAATGTTATGTTTTATATAGCAATTAATGATTTCATATAATATCATATAATAGTTGACATATTTATATTATGGGATAAGACACATTTAATAAATTAGGATATAAAGCTAAAATCAA
>UMJI01067579.1_pt1 | contig 13792 bp, 14 predicted proteins | sample 1965991 | NCBI WGS metagenome assembly UMJI01 (sample SAMEA4836140, study PRJEB28245) | human gut metagenome | biome: gut microbiome; material: fecal sample | place: Denmark | collected 2008
GTTCGTAAGCGGTGCTTTGCAGCGTGTCCGCGTCAATGGTTTGTAGTCGGTTGATTTGAGACATAAAAAACCTCCGGATAAAAGGATAAGGGCAGAGACCTCACTGCAGTCGAGGCTCTAACCCTTTCACTTGATTATTCTGTATTTTTTGATAGAATGGGAATATCGCAGGACAGATACAAAACAGATATGGGACAGGAGGGCGGGCTTTTGAAGATCGGAACGGATCAGTATAACACGTTTGACACCATGACAATGGACTGCTGGAATGACCGTGTGTACTACGAGGGAAAGGAGTTTCCGGCAGGACATTTTGCAGCGGAGATCTTGAATTTTGCCGGTGTGATCCACGATCCTCTTCTGGAGCGCATCACTGTGCTGACGGCGCTTGTGGACGATTTGAGCACAGCCGAAAAGAACAAGCGCCATGATATTGCAGCACAACTGAAACCACTGCTGCATGACACGGTTTCCTGGTTGTATACTTGCCCGCCGTTTTGCTATTGCGAAAGTCAAAGTGCATATGAGAATCTTGAACATGCTTTGAGCGAGGAACGACTCGATTGGGACTATGAGGAAGAGGAGGCGCATCTTCCGTACTTGGCGCTTTCCTTTTGCGAGCCGATCCTGAGAATCTTGGTGGCGATCTATAATTTTTGCCTGCTCATCCGCACATTCGAGATGAAATATCTGCGCAGATCAAAGCGGCGTAATGCAGACGCTTTCGCAAAGGCGGCACATGAGTGTTTTGATGAGGATGACAGCTTTCTGATCCTGCTGGAGCAGATGCCGTTTGGCGAGGTGGAAGAATTTTTCTCCTATCCAAGAGTTATCACAGGATTCAAATATTTTCAGGATGAGAACGATGAGGAAAAATGGAAAACCGCGCAGCGCGTGATTTGCAAGCGTGCCATTGACTTTTATGTGTTCGACCTGATGAACGGATTGCACCACGGCCACGCGCCTAGCCAGTGCCAAGGCTGCGGAAAGTATTTTCTGACCACCAACGGTCACATCCCCAAATACTGCGACGGCATTGCCCCGCAGGACGATCGCTATACCTGTCGGCAGTATGGCGCGATGATGCACCAGAAAGAGCAGAACAAACAGCACCCGGTCTACCGCATGTTCAATACCAGAACCGGGACGATCCGCAAGCATCACCAGAGAGGGAAGATCTCCGATGACCTGCGACGAGAGGCACTGTATCTGGCGGAGAGCTACCGGGACAAGGCGCTGATGGACAACGACTATGCCGCTGACGGGTATGCGCGGGACATGGAATTGGAACACATTTACGCGGAGGCAGAAAAGCGGCTGAAATGAGGAAGGGGGGCCATTCCTGTGACGAAAAATATGTACACCGTTGCAGGAGATAGCCCCTGCAATGAAGAGCTGGCTCTGCGGATGCAGACCGGAGACAAAAATGCTGCGGAGTTGCTTATCTCACAGAACGAGGGTTACCTCACCGAACTGGCGAGGGCGTACACGCCGTGGTGTGAGATGGAGGATTTGAAGCAGGAGGCGGCGCTGGCGCTGCTGGACGCGGCGAGGCGCTTTGATCCCGCCTACGGAACGAGGCTGCTGACCTATGCGACACCCGCGATAGAAGCGGCGCTGTCCGACTATGCCGCGCAGTATTCGTCCTCTCTGTCCATTCCCATCAGCCGGTACAATCAACTGCGCAGGGTGGCATACCTCTGCGCCGAGGGATGGGACTCATCTGATGCTGAGTTGGTCAAGGTGGTGTGCGGAGAACTGAATGTATCTGCCAAGGTAGCTGGGGCGTTGATGAAAGAATACCGGACGCTGTTTTGCGTCCGGCAGTTAGGTGACGATGTGTTCTCCGTCAGCTGCGGCGGCGATCCTGCCGTGGCCTATGACCGCCTCATGCGCCGGACGCTGCTGATGCAGCGGATGGAGGAGGTGTTGACGCCCAGAGAGCTGAATCTGGTGCGAAGCTACCTTGGCATCGGTCAGCCGGATGACAGGGAAATGACCTTTCAGGAGCTGGCGATTCGGCTCAACTACAACGGCCCCAGCGGAGCGGAGAAAGCGTACAAGGCCGCGCTGCGGAAGCTGAAAAGGGACTTGTATGGCGGGGCTTACGGTCGGTGGCTCTCCGCTCAGAAGACAATCCGCACCGCCAAAGCGGAGGCGGAGCAGGAGGCGGGGCATGACACAACGCCGCAGAGAACTTGGTGGGAGGAGCAGGCACTGGCAGATCGGTTTATCAGTGAGACAGAAGCGCTTGTCCGTGTTTACGAGGTGCTCAGCGGATCTTGATCAAAAATTTTTTAATTCCAACTGCAATAAATCGTCCTTTCCGTGCATTACACGGATGACAGGAGAAAAAAGCCCATGCTCAGTATGCTGATGACAACCGAATATGTGCCGGCGGAGGAGCGCCGCGAACTGCAGCGATTGCTCATCCGCGTTGCCGGTGGTGACCGTGACGCTTTGGCGGAGCTGTATCAGCGCACGCGCGCGGCGGTGTATGGCTTAGCGCTTTCCTACCTTAAAAACGCGCACGACGCGCAGGATCTCACACAGGATGTCTATGTGCAGGTGTGGGACTGCGCAGGGCAGTACCGTTCCACCGGCTCGCCGATGGGGTGGCTTCTGACGGTCTGCCGCAACCTCTGCCTGATGCGCCTGCGGCGCGAAGAACGCCATGCCGCGCTCAGCGAGGAGGAGTGGGACGCCATTCCCGCACAGGAATGCGGTTTGAACGCCGATGAGCGCACGCTGCTGCAAGGCGCGCTGGCAAGCCTCGCTGACGAAGAACGGCGCATCGTGCTGCTTCACGCGGTCACGGGCATGAAGCATCGGGAGATCGCGGCACTGCTGGAACTGCCGCTTCCCACCGTCCTGTCGAAATATCACAGAGCATTGAAAAAGATGCGAATTTTTCTGGAAGGAGATGACGCCCGATGACCAATGAAAAAATGGAGCAGAGACTGGCTGCGGCGCTTGAAAAGACCGCGCCGGACGATGTGAGCGGCGTTCTCTCCCGCTGCGAAGCGCGGAAAGGAACGGTAATCAACATGAAAACGAAGAAAACGACAAAGGGAAAATGGACATCGCTCATTGCCGCCTGCCTTGCGGTGATGCTGCTCGGCGGCGGACTGTTCTACCAGCAGGTGAACGCGGTCGCGTCCGTGGTGTCGCTGGATGTGAACCCGAGCATCGAGCTGAAGGTGAATCGAAGCGAAAAGGTGCTCGTCTGTACCCCGCTCAACGAGGACGCGAAAACTATCCTTGCGGATATGGGCAGCGGCGCGGATCTCAAGGGCGCGAAGCTCGATGTGGCGGTGAATGCCATCGTGGGCAGCCTCGTGCGAAACGGCTATCTCAACAGCATTTCCTCCGCCATTATGATCTCGGTGGAGGACAAGGATACCGCTCGCGCGGAAAAGCTCCAGCGCGAGCTGACGAGCGCCGTGGACGGCGTTTTGCAGACCAGCGAAGCAAAGGCCGCTGTTCTGACGCAGACGCTGACGCAGGACGCGGCGCGGGAACAGCAGGCGCGGGAAAACAACATTTCGACCGGAAAGGCGGCGCTGGTGAACCGTGTGCTTGCACTCAACGCCACGCTGAAGTTTGACGCGCTGGCAAAGCTCTCGGTCGAAGAGCTCAAGGACCTCGCCGAAGCGGGCGCACCTGCCATGCCGATCGGTATGGATGCAGCCCGTACCGCTGCGGAGGAGTATGCCGGAACGACGGCGGTGGATTCCGTCACAGCAGAGATCGATCCCGAACTCGACGAATCCCCTGCACACTACGAAGTAGAGCTGCAAACGGCATGGGGCGAGTTCGAGTATCTAGTGGATGCCTACACAGGGAAGGTGCTCAGCGGGCAGAAAGATTTATTGGCTGCCGTTTCCGCATCGAATGAAACGACGAAGCCCTCTGGTCAAAAGCCCGCGCCGTCCGGAACGGTGCAGGATATCGGCTACGCCAAGGCAAAGTTCATCGCCCTGAACCATGCGGGCTTGAGTGAAAATCAGGCGTATGACATGGACATTGAGCTGGATGATGAGGACGGAAAGCTCGTCTATGAAATCGAGTTCAAATCCGGCAATATGGAATATGACTACGAGATCGACGCGGCCTCCGGTGCGATCCTCAAGCACGAGACGGAAATAGACGACTGAGAGAAAAGGCTGTGCGATAAATGAAGCCTGCGGCGCGGCTCCGCAACAGCGCGTTGCTTGCCCCGTCGACCGAGCCTGCGTTATAATGGGTTCGAGGTGATGATCGTATGGATACCAAAAATGTGATTTTAGAACTCAGGACAAAGATGGGACTGTCACAGGACGAGCTTGCGGAAAAGGTATTTGTGACCCGTCAGGCGGTCTCCCGTTGGGAAAACGGCGAGACGACGCCGAATACGGAAACGCTGAAGCTGCTTTCAAAGCTCTTTGATGTCTCCATCAATACGCTGCTTGGCTCACCGAGACAGCTTATCTGCCAATGCTGCGGGATGCCGCTTGCGGACGGCGACATCAGTAGGGAGACGGATGGCTTTTTCAATGAGGAATACTGTAAATGGTGCTATGCCGACGGCGAATATATGTACCACGATTTAGACGACCTGATCGAGGTCTGCGTGCGGAACATGGCCAGCGAGGAGTTTTCCGCCGAGCAGGCGCGGGCCTATTTGCAGGACACGCTGCCCAAACTCAATTATTGGAAACGATATGAAAACCTCGGCGGCGCGGAGGCGTTTGAGAAATACAAGCAAGCGCTGATGGACGAATTCAACGATCTGCACATTGACGGGATGCCCAAGGTGGAAAAGCTCAACGCGCTTGTAGGCAAGTACATCAACCTTGCATACCGCCTTCCCAACGGGGAAACCGTCAAATTCCTTGACGACCGGGCAACCTATCTTGGCAACCAGATGGAATGTGAATTTGGCGGAGATCGATGCTTCGGCATTGCCGCAAATATGGATTTTCTGCTGGTCTGCACCTATGAGGAAAACGGCAAAAACCCGGAGCTGGTCGTTTACAAGAAGAGATAAGGCGCTCAAAAGCAAACCAAAGTCCTCGGACCGCTGCACCGCAGCGGTCCGAGGACTTTTGCTGTCTGCACAGCCATGTGTGCAGGATCGGAAAGCGCTTAAGGCGACACATTGAAAATGATCAAAAACCTGTTTTCTCTCTTGTGATTTTGGGCACACTTCGTTATACTGATACTTGTTGATACTAATTGCAATCAGCGACGGAGGTGCTTTCATGGATGCCGCGCTGTTTACCAAGATGCTGTCCGATAAAAATGTTCTGGATTTGAGAAAGCTCGGCTATCAATTCTCGCAGGCCGACATCAAAGAGTTCACAGAGCTGCTGAAAAACGGCTTCTATCATTCACTGCCGCTCAAGGATTTCTCCGGGCAGAACATCGTCTATCTGAGCAGCATTGCGCAGGTGCGCCTTTCCGCCGCCAAGGTGCTTTTGATGCCGCAGAACAGCACCCAGCTTTACGGGGTCAAGGCGATGGAGGAGGAGATTGTTTCCACCTTCACCATTGAGCAGGTGGACTTCACCCGCGACAGCGTCCGCAAGATCCTCTCCGGCCTTGCTCCCACAGACGAAAACGAAAACCGTATTTGGGGCATGAAAAAGGGACTGGAGTTTATCAGCGACCCAGCGAACCAAATCACTGAGGAGACCATTCACCAGCTCTATGAAATGACTATCGGGGCCTATCTCTCCGAGGAGGATCGGTTGCTGCCCGGTCATTTCTACCGGCATGACAGCGTGTATGTGGTCGGCGCAAAGGTGGAGCATACGGGCTTTCCCTGGCAGGCGCTGCCGGAACGCATGGGAGAGCTGGTCGCGTTTATCCGCGAGGATTCTGAGATCAACGACCTGCTGAAAGCGGCGCTGATCCACTTCTACATCGCGTATCTGCACCCATACTTTGACGGCAACGGCAGAATGGCGCGGCTGATGCATTTGTGGTATCTGGTGCAGCAGGGGTATTCCTCTGCGCTGTTCGTGCCGCTCTCTGAGTACATCAACAAAAGTCGCAAGGGGTATTATGACGCCTATACGCTGGTGGAGGAGAACGCGAGGATCAGCGGTGTGGTGGACGCAACACCGTTTTTGGCTTATTTTATCGAAAATGTATATCATAAACTGAACGGAGCGCTTCCGACCGCTCAGACAACCGAGGCATTTCAAGAAGCCCTGTCCCATGGACAGGTCACTGAGAAGGAGAAAGCACTGTGGGAGTTTGTCCTCTCGGCTTACGGCGGCGCGGAGTTCTCCACCAAGCAGCTGGAAAAGGACTTCGGAAACGCCGCCTATGCGACGATCCGCAGCTTTGTCCTGAAATTTGAAAAGCTGGGTCTTCTCAAATCAACGCAGTACGGAAATCGCGTGAAGTATGCGGTTCGGATATAACGAAAGAAGGCAGCGGGGGCGTGTTTCGGTGCGCTCCCGCTGTCTTCTTCTGAAATTGCTGTCGTTAAAGCGGGAAAGCTCCCGCAATCAAGCGAAACGGAACATACGCGGAGACCTTTGTCACCACCTCGTCCGTATCCTTGCGGGTCGTTGCGGCGCTCACGGCGTCGGCATCCGAAGAGGTGTCCGCTTTGCCGATGAGAAGGACGGCAACGGCGCTCTGATCGTCCGGGATGCCGAGCAGCTCGCGGAAGGCTTCCTGTTCCTCTCCGTTGAGGGCGATCGTGGGAGAGGAGATGATCTTTGTTCCGTAGCCCAGCAGCTGCGCCTCCGCCGACATATTCTGGCAGGCAAGACCGGCGTCAAATTCGCTGCCCTCCTTGCAGGAGATCACAATGGCCAGCGGCGCGTCTGTGATACCGGCCTTCGCTGTTCCGGTGGAACTTTCCGCCGGTGCTGCATCGCCGCTGTCCGTTTCTTCTCCGGCTGTATCCTCGGCGGACGCCGTGTTATCCGGCTGCTCGCCGCTCTCGCTGCCGCTTGTGGGATCGGCCGGTTTTCCGCCGCCCATGCTGTCAGCGATCTGCTGCAATACGTCATCATCGGTCACGGCGGTGAAGTGCCAGTTCTGCCCGTTCATGGCGCTGGGGGCGTTGATCCCGGCAGAGAGGATCTTGTCAATGTCCTCATCGGGAACCTCATCGTCGGTGAACGCCTGAGTTGTTGGAATATCCGCGATCAGCTCCGCGGCGGCGGTCATGCCGTCATCGGGATCGGATGCGGGCTCTTCCAAGTCATTTTAATATCCTCCTTATTCGTGAAATGGTATGTATTCCCTCGGGGAAAATGCGATCGAACTTGTGAACCGGGGAGGAAAAACACGGTTTTGCGGAATATATTTGAAAACCATTCTTAATGGTTGCCTTTATCATAACGGCGTGACTTAAAAAGAACTTTAAAGAAGAATTTTTTGCCGCAAAAATTTTTGAGGAGTCTTGAAAACCGCACGTTTTCAAGACTCCTCAAGGTCATTCCAGCTCAAAGGCGCCGGTGTAGAGCTGATAATAGGTGCCCTTTTCGGCCATCAGCTTTTCGTGGCTGCCGCGCTCGATGATGCGTCCGTGATCCAGCACCATAATAACATCCGCGTTCTGTACGGTAGACAGACGGTGGGCGATCACAAAGACCGTCCGCCCCTTCATCAATCGGTCCATGCCATCCTGCACCAGCGCCTCGGCTTGTGTCAAGATAGACATACAATTTTTCTCGAAATTTTTTCAGCTGCCTCCAAAGTGGGGGCGCTTATTGTTTTAGCTTGCCGTTACAAATGCAAACCCGCTCTACAAAATTTCTAATTATTTCCGGATCGTAATCTTTAAGCAGGATGATCTGATCTGCTGTTCTTTTTCCCGCCGCAAGATTACCTCGAGACTCATATTGCTCTACTCGAGAGTCTTGCCAGCGTCTCTGAATCTGTCTTCTGGATATCAGCAAATTTCTCTCTGCTTATGCGACCCGCTCGGTATTGCTCATATAGTTCAGCCTTTCTACTTTGGAGCCGTCTTGTCATATTGGTGTTAGCATCAAGCTCCGTTTGAATACTTGAGAGCTTTTTGTCAATGCATGCCTGCATCAAGCAATGCTGCTCAAGGAAGTTCCTACTTTGTTCCCGTAGCATCTGAAGAACAGCTTGCTCAATTTGGGCCAGATTGACAAAGAGGCCTACACACTCAGCACCCTTAATACTGTCATTTTTCATTGCGTATCTGCTTCACCATTTTTTGCAACACTTTGTCCAGAACGCTGACCCCCCGTTTCATCTTTTTTCGGACCATACCCGGAAATAGTAGTACACGCTCTGCCATTTGGGATAATCGCTGGGGAGCATTCGCCATTGTATTCCACCTTGGATTACATATAACACTGCACAAAACACATCGTATAAATCATATTTTCGGGGCTGGGTTGTTTTCTTTGCTCCTTCCAAATCCTCTCGAATTAGGTTATATTCTTCCCGGCTGATATCACTTGGATATTGACGCATTTCCTCCAACTCCCCGCTTGTTTTTCCCTATTATCTGCCTCCCGCTCTCTTTTGTCAAAAGATTTTAAACAGGCTCTAAGAGTTCCATTTGCTGCACGACTTGTCGGGCATATCCCAGAAACTCCATTCCTTCCGTGGTCAAAGCAACCCCGCGCGGCAACGGTTGAAAATCATCAGACCGGCGTCCTTCTCTACCTCTTTGATCGCACTAGAGAGGCTGGGCTGGGAGAGGTATAAGTCTTTGGCTGCTTCTGTGATAGAACCTCGCTCCGCTATGTATATGATGTATTTTAATTGTTGTACTGTCATTGTGTTCCCTTCAAGTCCTGTAAAATAACCCGCTACATATTGTTATGCTCCAGCAGGTAAATCTGAACCGCCAATGACAGTTCTGCATATTGGGCAGGGTTTCGATAGTTGAGTCCTGTCAGCATCCGCACTTTGTCGAAGCGGTTTCGCAGCGTGTTTTCATGCTGGCCACTGTGTTGTGCAAGCAGATGCAGATTACCGTCAAAACGAACCAGATCAATGAGAGACTGGGTTAAACTGCCTCGGTTTTCTACATCAAATTCAAGCAGCGGCTCTAAAACATCGCTGGAATATTGATGAATTGACTCCTGATCCAGCATCGGAAGCAGAATACGGTAGATGCCGATTTCGTGATATTGTAAAAACGGCTTTTTATCTGCCGCACTACTGTTCTGTTCCAAATGGTGAATTACAGCGGCGTGGACTGCCTGCTGGATGGCATAGTTAATGCTTTCCAGTGTGTAATGAATCTTGCTGATTCCAATCGCCGGATGAACCAGAGGCTCTCTCAACGTCTGGATTACGGGGTAACACCGGTCTAATGTCAGCACATCCTGAGATACTAACAATATAATCCCCTTACCAAACCGAAAGAGCCGGTGTGATATCTCCTGGGGGAGCGTATTCTTCGCTTGGGACATTAACTTTTGCAGCAAGGAATCAGAGACCGGCTCTGCCGATTGAATGGATATAACTGCATATTGGTCTCGAATAGTGGGAAGCAGCTGCCGGGCAGTTTTCTTTTTTTCGGAAATGTCTAAGCTGTCATAGAGCAGGCGGCTCAACTGCTCCTCCGCCGCATCGAAGCTGACTGTGGCCTGAATACAACGGTCGATTTGAATAATCAGATCCTCAAAATAGACATGCATGTCATCCATAAGAAAAATTGGAAAATTCTTAGCTTCAGCATAGCGAATCGCAGAATTATGAATCGGTAAGTTGAACACATTTTTTATAATTAAGCCGCTGCTTCCACGTGAAATCAAGTGTTTTATGGAATCACCAATCAGAAATGGATTGTTTTTCGCAAAAAACAGGGATGTCAATATTATCTGATCGGGCAAAAAATTAGAATGAAGATATTTGCCTTTTAGGCTTGATTCAAGTTCATAGTCCAAAATCCCACAGCCGCTTACCCTGTTTTGCGTCCCCTTCGCTCCGGCAATCAGTCTCATGTTTTTAAAATCGTCAAAACAGAGAAGATCATTAATTGTAAAATACATATGTTACACTCCTGTATATAATGTATATAATAGAAAAATTTTGAATCAATTTTGTAAAATTTTATAGTTTTATGGGCGGCTTGAAATCTGATCCTTTGAAATTATTTCTTTTACAGTATAGTATATTTTTTATGTTTAATCAAGAACAGAGCGATTTTATTTTATAATGCTCCGTATTATGTTACTGATGTTTGTGTGTGTTTTTACAACTTGGTCGGTGATACACTGTTGATTTCAACACAAAGAGGTCCTTGCGTTGTTGGGCGAGATGTTGTATAACCAAAATATAGGTAGCCTATACAAAAGACGCAGAGAATCATACCACAAAAATAGCAGGAAGTGACAAGTCAAACAAAGCCGCCAAGATAGGCGGCGTGAAATGGGAGGAAACAATATGTTCGAGCATTTTTTGCTGAGTGTCGTTGAGTTTACGAGCTGGCTTTGGGGCTGGCCTATGATTTTGATCCTTGCAGGCGGCTCGCTGCTGATGACGGTGTATCTTGGCTTTTTCCAGTTCCGTTATTTCCCCTATATTATGAAACAGACCTTCGGACATCTTTTCGAAAAACCCAAGAAAGGCGAGAAGGGCACAATATCAGGCTTCAAAGCTATGCTTGCGGCGTTGGGTGCGACCATCGGTGCCGGAAATATCGTTGGTGCAGGTGTAGCAATTGGAATGGGTGGCCCGGGAGCATTATTCTGGATGTGGATTTGCGGCATTATGGCGAGTGCATTTAAATACGCTGAGATTGTTCTGGGAATCAAGTATCGGATTGTGGACGAAAACGGCGAATACACTGGCGGGCCGATGTACTACCTGAGAAAAATAACCCCTTGGCTGGGAAGCCTGTATGCAGCTATTTTTGTACTGGAATTGATTCCTGCCGTGGCGAACCAGGCCGCCAGTGTGACTGATATTGGCACAGTTGCTGGAATTCCGAAAGCGGCCAGCGCCGTTGTAATTGCTGTAATTATTTTGGTAGTAGTCTGGGGCGGGATTCGTCGGATCGCCGATGTTATGAACGCAGTTGTCCCCTTTATGTCGGTGGCCTATTTTGTCGGTGTTTTGGTTATCATCGCCATGAATATAACGAAGTTGCCCGAAGTGGTTTTGCTGATCTTTAAATGCGCGTTTACCGGTCATGCCGCCACGGGCGGATTTGCTGGAGCTACCCTAGCTATCACCATACGGTGGGGACTTGCCCGTGGAGTTGGTTCAAACGATGCTGGCAATGGCCAGTCCTCTATTGCGCACGCATCTGCTATCACTGACCACCCGGCTCGGCAGGGAATGTGGGGCATTTTTGAAGTGGTACTGGATACCCTCGTCATTTGTACACTGACCGGACTGGCCATCCTTGTAACAGATGCCTGGAAGGTTACAGACTCTTCTATGGCCTCCACTCTGGCTGCGGTAGCATTTCAGTCGGTTATGGGAAATATGGGGGCCATATTTGTCAATATTATTACCTTCCTGTTCTGCATTACAACGATTGTTGTTATTATTTACTATGGTGAAAGACTGGCAATCTATCTGTTCGGAAAAAACATCGGAAGATTTGCCCCTGTTTTTTACACCATCGCCTCTGTCTTGGGCGCATTCGGGAGCGTGGATGTTCTGATCAACTTCTTAGACATTATGTTCGCCGGAATCATTATCCCCAACGTGATTGGGTTGTTTATCCTGCGCAAGGAAATTAAAGAACAGACGGACGATTTCTTTTTGCACGAAAGATTTAAGTGATTATTTACAGAGGTTTTATTATGATCGATATCAATATTATTGAAAGCAGCTGCTACCGGATCCATCAATATATCCGGCCCACAAGATTGGAAAAAAGCATCCATCTCAGCGCCAAGAACACAAAAGTTTATATGAAGATGGAGAACGAACAGCCTGAGGTAAAGGCTTTTAAGGTCAGAGGCGTACTCAGCAAGTTGACCTCGTTGTCGGCAGCGGAGTTACAGAAGAGCAAATTAGCCGCGATTTCCTCCGGAAATCAGGGGGTGGCGCTGGCATACTGTGCGAACCTTCTCCACCTGGGCGCACCCGTGATCTATGTCCCCACTACCACGCCGAGTCCAAAACTCGAAAAAATGAGGCATTTCGGTGCAAAGGTCGTACCTCTGGGGAATCTTTATGACGAGACTCACGTCCTGGCGGAGCGGATCATCGAGGAAGAGGGCTCCATCTATGTGGACTCCAGAGAGGATGAGATCGGAGCAGCTGGCCAAGGCAGTATCGCCGCGGAAGTGAGGGAACAGCTCCCGGAGGTCGAAAATATCATCGTCCCTATGGGCAGCGGCGGCTTGGCCATTGCTGTCGCCTCCTACTTCAAGCAGCGCGATCCTTCTGTAAAGGTCTATGCGGTGGAAGCCTCAAACAGTCCCAGCTTAGTGGAATTTTTAAAGGCAAACCGCTGGCAAAAAACCTTTGATGTCTTAACAGACGGCGAACCGCTGCTGAAGAGCTTGGTTGGAGGATGCGCAAAGCTCGCCTTTGATCACGCCGACGTGCTGGAGGACATTCTTCTGGTGGACGACGACGAGGCGGCCCGAGCCACCGCAGAGATCGTCAAGTATGAGAAAGCTGTTGTGGAGCCAGACAGCGCAGTGGTCTATGCCGCATTCCAAAAGTATAGACATCTGTTTGAGGGGACGAATACAGCGATGGTGTTCACCGGCGGAAACGTTGATAACGCTGTTTTTGGATCTATCATGCAGAAATATTACGACCAAGTTTGATTTTTAATCCAGAATTCATTTTTGGGAGTCCTGCAAAAGTCAATAGCAGAAACGAAAAAAGTCCCGCAAAATTTGCGAGACTGAAAGAGGGCATAACAAAACTGGCCGGAGAAAAAACGCATCGCCAGCCGGAATGAAATTGGTCGTTCGCTTAACCCTGTGTGAGGTTCTGCTGCGCGTCGAATGCCGCAAGGCATTCTTTCACGCGGGCGTAATAAATACGCAGGAACTTGTTCTGCGCGGCTGTCATGTAGACGAAGTACGGCTTGCCCTCCGCGTGTTTCTTATTGAGGAACTGGTACACCGGCTCATCCGCCGGGGCTTTTCTCAGGTAAGCACAGATGATTTGGTACAGCGTTTTCCGCAGATGCGGAGAGCCGCGTTTGGTCGTAGGGACGCTCTTGGCGCTGTGCTTGCCGGACTGGTTTACAGCCGGATCGATGCCGGCAAATCCAACGATGGAGCTGCGGCGCGGGAAAACGGCGTACATCTCCAATCTCAGCCATAAGCTGTGCGGCAGTGGTTTCGCCAACACCGTACATGGCCCGCACGGTATCGTACTCCGGCAGCTGCTTTGCAAGGCGTGTCATTTCGGCGTGCAGAGCGGCCAGCGTCATCTTGCCCGCCAGAAGCTGTTGTGCCGCTGTGGTAATAAGCAGTTTGGTGTTGTCGTTCTTCGGCAGCGTGGTGAAATGGCCGCAGCTTCCGGCGTAAACATCCAGCGCCTTTTCTGTGCTGAAATGATAACCTTTGCGTTTGCACCACTTCCGGTAACGCTCGGTAAACGCTTTTTCGCTGACACGGCAGATGCAGTTGCAGTGCCAAAAAGTACATGTTCCTCTACAACCGCGACTTTGCCACGCAGGACAACAAGATGTGGTACGACCTGTCCGACAGCTATTCCATCGAGGGCGGCAATGTGCTCGTGCTGTCCAAGGACATCGTGGCCATCGGCCTGTCCGAGCGCACGACGGTCTCTGGCGCGGAGACGTTTGCGCGCAATCTTCTGCAAAATTCCGACTTTAAGAAGGTGCTCGCCTTCGACATTCCCGAGACGC
>UMJI01076071.1_pt1 | contig 13759 bp, 23 predicted proteins | sample 1965991 | NCBI WGS metagenome assembly UMJI01 (sample SAMEA4836140, study PRJEB28245) | human gut metagenome | biome: gut microbiome; material: fecal sample | place: Denmark | collected 2008
CTAAAAAGAAATATGCTGAGCGGAAAGCTGCCGGAAAATGTGTACGTTGCGGAAAAAAGCCAGCAGAATCCGGAAAAGTTATGTGTACGATGTGTCTAAAAAAAGACGCAAAAAGGCACATGGAAAAGAACCGGAAAATGGGAATTTTGCCAAGATATATGTTTGGTGATGGCTATCACTGTGTAACCTGTGGCAAGGATATTGATAATGGTAAAAAGCAGTGTGATGAGTGCTATCGTAACTCCGTACATGCAATGGAGATTGCGAGAGAAAAAGTAAAAGACGGCTTTAGAAGTCATAAGCTTGTTCTTGGTAAAACGGGAAGGAAGACATGAACATGAACAAAATCAACGCCACGCAAATCCTACCAATTGCCATGATACTGCTGGATGTTGGTGCAGCAGCGGTTTGCTTGTGGCATAAAGACCACAGACGGGCGGTTTATTGGTTGGCTGCGGCGGTTTTAAATGTCACCGTTACGTTTTAATCGCAGCGAAAGAATCTGAATGAAAGAGAAAGGAAATGTTGAAATGAACGACATCGAAAAGAAAATTGAAGAACTGAAATCCGAATTTTTGACTAAGCTGGAAGCTTTGCAGAAAGAAGTGAAGATGCAAAAGAAACAAGAAGAGTGGAAGTTTGGGGAGAAATATTTCTATATCAGTCAATCTGGCAGAGTGATTTGTGAAATGTTTACAGAGCACCGAACCGACATCGCACGAAAAAACTTCGGAAATTTTTTTCGAACAAGGGAACGTGCCGAACAAGTCGCAGATAAAATGCGGTTGCTGTTACGGCTTGAGCAGCTGCATGATATGCTCTGTCCGGATTATGAGCCGGACTGGGGAAACTATGGACAAAAGTTTCTTGTTTATTTTAATCATGCGGAAAACCGCTGGAATATAGGAGTTTACAAGGCGTTTGAACTGCGATGTGCAACATATTTTGACACCCCAGAAAACGCACAGAAAGCAGCGGAAATTCTGAACAAGGAACTGGAGGAATCAAAATGAAAAAGCTGATTGTTGAGATTGATGACAAGTATGCGGACGGTGTATCCCTGACAGCTACTGGATTGGAACATCGGCTTGGTGGCGGTGTCTACCTTACTGTTGCAGCAGTTTCCCTCAAGCATGATGTAACGGCTATTTCTATTGACAATAATGGAGCAATGCTTGTGCTTGAAACCAGATCAGAAAAGGAAGAACACACACCACTTGAAAAGCTGCAAAGAGTAGTCAGACAGCTGGAAGATTTACGCAACGACCGTGAAGACTGCAGGAAAGGTTTTGAGGACGAAGAAAACTCTTTTTCCAAAGACATTGCAGCAATTGACACGGCGATTGCGGCGATAAAGCAGCTGGTAGCGTTGGATATAGCCGAAATCGGTAAAAAGGGAGAATCCAAATGAAGAACCCAGCTTTACAGCGGAAAAACCTGTACAACAAGCACGAGGTCGAGTATAGTCACAAAATGGCTATCTATCAGGGCATGGCGATGGTATTCGTTGCGTTGGAGTGGCACTATGGATGGAAACAGAAACGGTTGCAGCGGCTGTTTGACAATGTGCAGTCCATCGCTGAGATACCGCCGATTTTTGGAAAATCGCCCGACATACTGGAGCAGATGCAACATTTTAAGCAGGATTATCAGATTGATTTTACAAAAATCAAATTACAAGTAAAGGAGCGGTTAAAATGAGTAGTCAATTTACAATCAACGAGATTGCAATCCATTACGGGTTGCAGAATCAGCTTGTCAAAACGATGGAGGAGACCGGAGAGCTGCAAACAGCCATTGCAAAGTTTCTGCTTGCATCCACACCAGAGCAAGCAGAAGAGTTGAAATCTCACGTTATCGAGGAGGCAGCGGATTGCTACATCATGGTGATGCAGCTGCGAAAATTGTTGTCCCCGTATGAGTTTGACAAAATGGTCACATTTAAACTTGACCGTCAAAAAAAGCGGATGGAGCAAGAGCGATGAGCAAGGTATGCAAGCGATGCGGACAACCACTTCCAGACAATGGGCTTGTGACTTATGTAAACAAGCATACCGGACGCACCACCAAAAAGCGTGATAGCTACTGCAAAGCGTGCAAAAAGGTTGTGCGGGCTGAGTACTACAAAACACATAAATCCAATCTACAGGACAAGACAGGAGCAGCACGAAAGCAGCTAACGCCAAGCGTCCGGCACAGCAACGTCAACGACTGCTATGTAAATCTCGCTGCATACATCGTGCGGTCAACGATGGTAGAGTATGAGCACGCATTGCAGGGGGATGACGGCACACCGGAATCTCTGCACCGCATTGAAACGATAGAGGACGACTTACTCAGCCCTTACTACAGCTTTTTGACGTTACAAGTGTTAGATTTGCGGCAATATTGTATAAATAAACGCAGGGCGTACAGGGTCAGCACTTGCACAAAACCACAAGATATGGTATAATTAGAATGCAATTTATCAACATTTTGTGGAAAGGATTGTTGAAAGCCATGACAAAAGAAGAGTTGATGCAGTGCCGCTCGAAGCAAAAAGAATTGATACAGATTGATGACCGGATTGACAAGCTGCGAACAGATGCACGCAGCACTAAGGCAATCTGTTACAGTGACGAGCCTAAGCATCGCGGCGAACCTATTCCAGCCGTGCAGACTTACATAGAACGGTTGGAGGAGCTGTCAGCCCTTTACGAGGCAAAAAAAGCAGAGTTGCAAACCAGTATTATCCGTGTAGAGCGTGCGATTTTGTTTTTACCGTCCGACCATGCGGTGCTGATGCGACTGCGGTACATTGACGGCATGCGGTGGGAGGATGTCAACGAAAAACTATTTATTTCGGAAACAAAATCCAAACGCCTGCACCGTGAGGCATTAAAAATGCTGGAAGATAAAAAATAAGTCCAAAAAAGCCCTAAAAAGCCTTTTAATGTCCTTTTTGTTGTGCTATAATAGTAGCATAGAAAAATGAAATCCGGTGGGCGTCCCCTGCCGGATTTTTTTATTTACAGTAACGGAGTGGAGGAAATGGCGAATGAGAAGAACTTAATTCCGATGAATGAACGTACAGAGGAAGAACAAAGAGAAATTGCAAGAAAAGGCGGCATTGCGTCAGGAGCGTCCAGACGGGCGTACAGGAGCTTGAAACAAGCCGCTAAAGCATTTTTTAAAGAAAACGATGACGCTGCTATGCGGATGATTCAAGCCCTTTACGAAGAGGCGGAAAAAGGCAATGTAAAAGCGATTGACAAGCTACAGGATTTAATCGGCGAAACGGTACAGCGAGAAGAACTCGCCCTCAAGAAAAAGCAGTTTGCCCAGCAGAACGGACAGAAAAGCGTTGCAGAACTGCCACAACTCTTGCAAGCGTTGCAGGAGGATGACGCAGAATGACGTTTACAAAGCTATCCAAAAAGCAAAAAACCGTCTTTCGATGGGCATACAAGCCGGATGCATACGCCTTAATTTGCGACGGTTCTGTGCGGTCTGGCAAGACGGCATCCATGGCATGTGCGTTTATCCTGTGGGCAATGGCAACATTTGACCGTGCACGGTTTGGCATCTGCGGCAACACGGTACAATCTGCAGAGCGTAACATCATCATGGAGCTGTTGCAGATGGCAGACATCACGCATTATTTTAACGTGTCCTATATCGGTGGCAGTAAGCACATCTTAACCGTCAAAGGCAACGGCAAGCAAAACCAATTTCACGTTTTCGGCGGTAAGGATGAGGCGTCTTATAAGCTTGTTCAGGGCATCACGCTGAGTGGCGTCCTTTTAGATGAGGTTGCCTTAATGCCGGAGTCGTTTGTCAATCAGGCAATTGCCCGAACGCTGTCTGTTGGAGATGCAAGGTTGTGGTTTAACTGCAATCCGGACAATCCGCAGCACTGGTTTTATCAGCAATGGATTTTAAAGGCGGACAATGGCGAGCGTAACGATGTTTTGCATCTGCATTTCACGATGCAGGATAACCCCATCATGACACCACAAAAAATCCAGCGTGCAGCGTCTGTATACCCTGCTGGGGCGTTTTACGACCGCTATGTATTAGGGTTGTGGCGAGTGGCAGAGGGGCTTGTCTATCCGAATTTTGACCCAGCTGTTAGCGTTGTTCATGATTATAAACCGTCCGAGAGGGCGGTTTTTTACTTGTCTATTGACTACGGCACGCTAAACCCTACGTCTATCGGGCTGTGGGCGGTCGAGGATGATTTTGCAGTGAGACTTAAAGAATCCTATTATGATGCACGCAAAGCAGGCAAGCAAAAGGATGACGAGCAGCATTATCAGGAGATTGCAAGGCTTGCAGAGGGCTACGACATCCAGCAGATTGTAGTAGACCCGTCTGCCGCAAGTTTGATTGCTTGTATCCAGCACCACGCTGCCTACAGCGTCCGCAAAGCAAATAACAGCGTGATTGACGGCATCCGATACACGATGACCCTGCTGAAACAAAAGCGGATTCTGATTGCAGATACTTGCACGGACACCATTCGGGAATTTGGCTTGTATCGATGGGACGACAAAAAGCAGCAAGATACCGTTATCAAGGAAAATGATCATGCGATGGACGACATCCGGTATTTTTGCTATACCATCCTGCGACACTTGGGATGGAAAACAGATGATTGGGGGTGATTTTATAATCAATTATGCAGATATTGAGGCGGCGCTTAATATCAAAACAGCAATATCTCCACTAATGAGGGGATGCATTGAACAGTGGGAAACGCTGTTTTCCGGCAATTCAGAGAGCAGAGAGCAAAAAGACGGCTTACATCTTGCAGCAGCAATCTGTACCGAGTTTACACGGTTGATTTTTGCAGAGTCAAAAATTGAAATTTCTGGAAATAGCAAGACGGCAAACTATTTGCAAGCCATGATAGACAATCACCTGCCAGCGTTGCAAACTGGCTTTTCTGCAGGGCTTGCAAGCGGTGGTATGGTGATAAAGCCATATTTTGCAAACGGCGGTGTATCGTTGGAGTGGGTGCCAGTGCAGCGTGTGTTTCCGATTGCGTTTACATCTGACCAGTCTATGCAATCCGCCGTGTTTGCAGATACGTTTCGGAGCGGTGCAGACTGGTACACAAGGCTTGAGTGCCACGGATATGACAGTGACAAAAAGCAGTGTATTATCCAAAATTACACCTACCACGCATACGATGCAGACACGTTGGGCAGCCCTTGCGAGTTGTCAGAAACGCCGTGGGCTGGATTAGAGCCGCTGGTCAACGTGCAGTCAGAAACGCCGCTGTTCGGTTTTTTCCGTGTGCCAAAGCCCAACAGCAAAGACCCGACCTCTGCTTTGGGCGTGTCCGTGTTTGCGGATGCACTGCCGCAGATTGTTCAGGCGGATCAATTATGGTCGGAAATTTTGTGGGAATACGAATCAAAAGAAACCGCAGTCTTTGCGACACAGGACATTTTCAACAGATTTGACCGGCTTTCCGCACATGATAAGCGGCTATACAAAAAGATGCTGTCCATCGGGGATGATGATTCTGACAAAATCATGCCGTATTCGCCGGAGATTCGGGATGCATCATTTTTTAACGGCTTAAATAAGATTTTGCAGCGAATTGAGTTTTCTTGTCAACTTGCCTATGGTACGTTGTCAGAGCCTGCAGAGGTCGCAAAAACAGCAACAGAGATTGAATCGTCCAAACAACGCAGCTATGTATTTGTGTCTGCCTTGCAAAAGCAGACGGAATTCGCCCTGCGGCGAGCGATTACAGCAGCAGCAACGCTGGCGTTTTATCATGGTGTTATCCCGTCAACAGAGTTTGAGATTGCTTTTGATTGGGGTGACAGTGTGCTGGAGGACGTAAATGCAAAGACGCAGCGAGAGTTGCAGTTTGTACAAGCAGGCATCTTAAAACCGGAAATTTTTCTGAGCAGCTATTACGGCTGCTCGGAAGAAGAAGCAAAAAAGATGATTCCGGAGGCTGGCAGCCCTGAGGATTACAGCCTGTTTGGCGTAGGTGACCGCTGATGCTGCCGCCAATTTACTATGAGACATGCACGGACGCTGTACTTGCAGTATACGCACGCTTGGAAGATGCGATTTTGTCAGCGATGGTGAAACGCATCCTGCGAATGGGCTTTGTATCCGAGGCAACCAAACATCAAGCAGAGATGTTACAAGAGGCTGGTTTGCTGTACGAGGACATCTTACAACTGATTGCACAACGCACAGACGCATGCACGGCACAGGTTAGGGCGTTATTTGAGGATGCAGGCACGACGGCTGTAGAGATTGACAATCAGGCTTACAGGCAAGCCGGTATTGCAACGGTTGACATCCGGCAATCGGACAGCCTGCGGCAGGTGCTAGAGGCTGGTTTTAAAAAGACCATGGGCGTGATGGATAATCTCACAAAGACTACAGCACTGACCACGCAGCGTGCATTTTATCAGGCTTGCAATGACGCCTACATGCAGATTACAAGTGGGGCGTTTAGCTATCAAGAGGCAATCCGCAGCACACTAAAACAAGCTGCAAAGGGCGGCTTGTCAGTCACATATCCATCCGGACACGTTGACAAGCTGGATGTTGCAATCCGCCGTGCGGCGTTGACAGGTGTCGGGCAGACGGCAGCAGAGATCAGCAAGACCAACGCAGAGGACAACGACTGCTATTTGATGGAGATCACCGCCCACAGCGGTGCAAGACCGGAGCATGCAAAGTGGCAGGGGCAGCTTGTAAGTTTGACAGGTAAGGATGTAGGCAAGACGATTGACGGGTTAAAAGTCTGGTCACTGCGTGGTATTGGCTATGGTGACGGCGATGGTTTTCGGGGCTGGAACTGCCGTCATGACTGGCATCCATACTTTCCGGGGCTGTCCACGCCGAACTATACCAAAAAAGAATTGGAACAGCTGGACGAAAAGCGGATTGCATGGAACGGTGAGAAATACACAGAATACGAAATCAGCCAGATGCAGCGGGCACAGGAACGAAGAGTGCGTGCCTGGAAGCGGCGTTGTGTCACTGCACAGGAAGGCGTGAACAGTGCCACAGATGAAGCGACCAGAGCGACAGCACAAGCAGAATTTGACCGGTCAGCACGCTACCTGAAAGCCAATGAAGCGAAGCTGAAAGATTTTTGCAGACAAACCGGGCAAGACCGTGACCGGTTCCGGGAACAGGTTCTTGGATTCAATCGGTCAACGGCACAAAAGGCAGTGCATGCTGCAAAGAAAAGTGGGTTGACTTCTGGCGGCAAGGATGGTATAATAAAGGCAGGTGGAAAAATTACAGATAAAAACTTCATGAAAACTCTTGAATACGATGAACAAGCTAAAAATTTCTATAAAAAATGTTGCGAAAACGATTCAGATATAGAGTTTATCACGAAAAATACGGATTTCACCTATGATGAAATAAAAAGCATAAAATCACATATGATGATTGAAGAGCATCTGTTTAAAGATGGAAGTATTCGGAAATTTGACCCGTCGATAGACCAAGCTTTGGCATGGCAGCGGTTAATAAATGGAACCGACATTCGTGAAACAGATATTTTATTGCTTAATCATGAATTAAGAGAACTTCTGTATATGAAAGAAACTGGATGTGCGTATGAAACAGCACATGCATATTCAGAATTAAAATACGACTGGCAATCGGCTATAGATGCGATTGTGGATTATGATGAATTGAAATGAGTGATAAATAATGATGACATTTATGAGACTTTTGTATATAAAAGATGGTTTCGTGTGTTATGAGTACGGAAGAAATGATGAAATCATGATTGGAAAGATTACTACTGAAATAGAAAATGTCAAAAATACAATTTTTGACTATTACAAAAACAGTGGGCAAAATGGTTTTTGTTCTTCTACAGGTAATGCCATCACCATGATTCAAAAATTCATAAAGGAAAATAATTTTCCAAAAACATACACATACGCTTGCTGATAAAAAGGAGCAGAAATGAATAATTTTACAATCATATACAAGATACTAAAAGCGTTAGAAGCGGCTATGGATTCAGACACTTTCGATGAAACCGCAATTTCTCCAGAACGATTGAAAATCTCAGAAAACAGAAGAAATAAACTGCTGATTCAATTACATAAAGCTGGATATATCGAAAATCTTTATATAAAAACGTATGTTGACGAAGATTTTCCATCCGTTACAGTGTTGCCAAAAACAACAATCACAATAAAAGGGCTGGAATATCTGGAGGAAAATTCTTTAATGAAGAAAGCAGCAAAGATTATAAAAGAAGCAAAGGGATTTATTTCATAAAAACAGTTGACTAAAGCATCTCAATGAGGTGCTTTTTTCATGTCCGAAAGGAGAAAGAACATATGTTTGAAAGCTATATCGGCACAAAGAGAATTGATGCAGAGCCTATGACAAGAGGCGATTACAACAAGTACAGAGGTTGGACTATTCCTGCTGATGAGAACCCTACTGACGAGGGATATCTTGTAAGATACTCAGACGGCTATGAATCATGGTCGCCAAAAGCTACATTTGAAGCGGCTTATAAAAAGTCAGGAGAAATGAACTTTGGTCACGCTATTGAGTTGCTTAAACTTGGCTGTAAAATGGCTCGAAAAGGCTGGAACGGCAAAGGAATGCATCTCATTCTTATCAATGGCAAGTGTATTCACAATTCAATTACTGAGTGCTACGGTGACGGAATTGCAGAGCATACTCCAAAAGTCCTTGATAGTATAGCGATGTATACAGCACAGAAACAGCTTGTTGTAGGCTGGCTTGCAAGTCAGACCGATATGCTGGCAGAGGACTGGCACATTGTAGAGTAATCACCGCCCCGACCATGGGCAAAAACTGGCGGAGGGTGGAAACCAAGAACAAACAAGCCTGTGGGTACGGCGTTCTTATATTATTAACAAATCGGCATCTGAGCAATCAGGTGCTTTTTTGATATCAAAAAAATAGAAAGGAGTTGCGAAAATGGCAGAAGAAGCCAAACAGCAGGAGGCAGAACAGCCGGAAAAGACCTATTCCGCAGCGGAATACACTGCCCTGCAGGAACAGCTTGACGCAGCGAGAACCAGTCTGAAAGAAACAGCGGAAAAGCTGTCGTCCTTTGAAAAGATGGATATTGACGGCATCAAACAATCAGCTGCAGAGTGGCAACAAAAGTATGAACAGGCAGAGGCTGACCGCAAATCAAAGGAATATCGGGACAACGTGGCAGCGTTCGTGCGAAAGCAGGGCATGAAAAATGATGTTTACGCGGAATATCTGACCAACCAGATTATCAGCAAGCAGCTGCAGTTTGACGACAAGGGCAACCTGACAGGTGGCACAGAAACCGTGCAGGAATTAAAAAAGACCTGTCCGGATGCATTCGCAGCAGAAGAACCACCGAAGCCGTTTCTGGGCAGTACGCCGGGCTTTACAAGCACAGGCGATGCGTTTGACAAGCGTCTGCGTAAGATCATGGGCTTGCCGACAGATGACAAATAACGAAAGGATGATATAATAAATGGCAAATACAATTGAATTGGCAACAAAATGCGTCACCATGCTGGACGAGGTCTACAAACAGTCCTCGAAGACTATGGTGCTGGACAGCGGCAGCGATATTGTCACAATGACAAAGGACACCGGAGAATTTAAGATTCCAAAGTATGACATGGACGGACTGGGTGATTACAGCCGTACAGAGGGCTACGCTGCCGGAGATGTTAAGCTGGAGTGGGAAACCAAAAAGCCAAACTACGACCGTGGCAGAAAGTTTGCGGTTGATGCGATGGACGATGAAGAATCTATTGCACTGGCGTTTGGTCTGCTGTCTGCCGAATTTATGCGAACAAAGGTTGTGCCGGAAATGGATGCAATGCGGTTTGCACAGTATGCAGGCACAACCGGAATCCAGAAGAAGCAGGAAACCTTTGCAACCGTGACGGACATCACCGAAGCTATCATGACCGCAAACATCGCCCTCGATGAAGCGGAAGTTACCGAAACGGGTCGGTATTTGTTTGTAACGCCGACATTGCTGCAGATGATTAATGCAATGGATACATACAAGTCCAAGGCAATGATGGAACGATTTGCAAGCATCGTGACCGTACCGCAGAGCCGCTTTTATACAGCAATTGATACACTGGACGGCAAATCCGCCAGCGAAAAGGCAGGCGGATTTAAAAAGGCAACCGGTGCAAGCGATATAAACTTTATGATTGTTGACAAGGCGGCAGTCTTGCAGGTGCAGAAGCACGTTGTATCTAAAATCATTGCTCCGGAAGTCAACCAGTCTATGGATGCATGGGCGTTTTATTACCGGACATATGGCTTGACCGATGTGCTGGAAAATCACGCAAAGGGCATTTATTGTTCCTATAAGACCGCCTGAGGGAGTGGATGAAATGAAGACCATTGGCATGAAACCACAGAAAAAGCAAAAACCAAAGCCGGTTAAAAAACCGGAAACGGAGCGAGAAAAGGCATGATTTATGCAGATTATCCGTATTATCAAGATTTTTACTGTGGTACATCCATCACGGATGCGGCAGCATTTCGCACGGCTGCCGCCCGTGCATCGGAGTACCTGGACAGTATCACATTTGGACGACTGCAAAACGGTATCCCAGACGCATACATCGAGCAAGTGAAGAATTGCTGTTGTGCTTTATCTGAGGCGTGGACGTTATTTCTGGATGCGAAAAATGGAATGCTTGCAGGCGGCAAGGGTGCAAAAACTGCCGAAACCATCGGGAAATATAGCGTCAGCTACAGTACACCAGCAGACGTTGCAGCTGCTCTTTTGGGTGGCAACACGGCAGGCTTGCAAAGTTATCTATACCGCATTTGCGTGCAGTATCTGGGGCGTACAGGGCTACTATACAGGGGGTGCAACGAGGATTGTATGTAAATAAAATTGGCTGTACCGCCTACGAGCGGACGGCTGGAGCAAACCGCATGGAAACCTACATCCGGCATTTCATCCCGTCTGTTTACTGGGAGGATGCAGCCGGTCAAGCACAGTCTAGCACGGCGATGCAGCAGCAAAACACAGTATTTTGTGTTATCCCTGCAACATCTCTATCTGACTATCTGCCAAAACGGGACGATTTGCTTGTCTGTGGTCGCTGTGAGGATGTAACACCGCCCGAAACTGCAAAAAGAGTGATGGCGGTGGAAGATTACCGCTACGGCTCTGCGGACGTGCAGCACATCGAGGTGACTGCAGGATGAGTTTGACGTTTAAAATCACTATGCCGCAGACGCAGCAGCTACAAAAGCGGCTGCAACCTGTGCAAAAGTACGTTGACAGCGAGATTCTGCGGAAATGTGACCCGTATATCCCATTTAAAACGGGCATGCTGCGTGATTCTGGCGTTTTGGGGACAAAGATTGGCAGCGGTCGCATCCGATGGCTTGCACCGTACGCACGCAAACAGTACTACAAAGGGTTGTCGTCCGGCAAGCGTGGCAGATACTGGGTAAAACGGGCAATGACCGCCCACGGACAGAGCATCATGAGAGGGGCACAAAAAAAGCTAAATGGTGGAGGTGGATAATTTGTCAATCATTGAGGCGGTACGCAATTACATTGCATCCTGTCCGCTGTTAAAAGACGGCAGGATTTTAGGCGTTGACCGCGTTGGAGCGGATGCAATCGAATACAGCATTGACGTGCTCCCCAGCGAACCGGTGCTAAAAAAATACGTGGACGGGTCTAAAATTAAGCAGTTTCAGTTTGCTTTTAGCAGCCGGGAGGCGTACGGTAGAGATGTAGTGCAGAGTGTCCAAAACTCCGCATTTTACGAGGATTTTGCAGACTGGGTTGGACGCAATGACGATGCAGGGATTTATCCGGATTTAGGCGATTTACGCCCTGTCCGGTCTATTGAGTTGACATCGGGCGGCTATGCAATCGATGTCACGGAAACAACCGCACGCTATCAAATTGAGATGCGGTTGACATATTTGGAATCATGGAGGTATCTAAAAAATGGGTAAAGGTATTGATAGCTTAAAGCTTAAGAAGCGTTCCGAAAAGCTGAGTTTTATGGAGGTAAAGCCAACAACCGAGAGCGGAGAATCTACGTTTGTTCGGCTGGAAGGCTTTACGACACAGGCATTTAACGCGAATGCAACTGAATACGGTCGCCAGTATGTAGACGAAGACACGGAAAGAACCGATGTCACAGGCTATGCAGAAAGCATTAACTATAATTTTGACCAGTATGTAGGTCAAAAAGCACTGGAAGAAATTGTAAAAATTTCCGAAAACGAACTTACTGGAACAGATGCAGTTAGAAGAATCGTTACTGTAGATATGACGACAGTCAAAGGTGAAGCAGGGAAAACGTCGTTTGCAGGCACTGCAACTGTGCGAAGCTATGCAATCGTGCCGTCCAGCAACGGTGACACAACCGACTGCATGACTTATTCTGGCGATTTTAAAGCAAGAGGGGCAAAATCGGGTTGTACTGTAACTCTGGATGACGATTTTCAAACACTTACCATTTCAATTGGTGGCAATCCAATTGGTGGCAAGTAAAAAAGGAGCGTAACCAATGCAAGACATGTATACAGTAGCTATAAACGGGGTTGCTTTACACGTGGATGCAGAGGATGCAGCATTTATGCAGCGGTATGCCGCCGCTGCTGCTGCTATCCCCAGTCAGCCAATCAAAGACGATGCGGATGGTATCCGGCAGTATTGCAAAGCGTTTCGGGTATTTTTTGATGTGCTTTTTGGTGATGGAACAGCAGATGCCGTTTTTGCAGATGTCCCCGACAATCGCCGGGAGTACGAAAAAACATTTATGCAGTTACTAAAAGCGATGTTTGAGCAGCGAGTTGCTGCAAAATTAAGACTGGTTGAGGCGGTGCAGCGGTATGCCCCAGGAGATATGGTATAACATCTTAACGGACGCTCTGCCAGACAGCATAGAGGTTGACGGCAAAAAATATCCTATTTTCACAAATTTTAAGGATTGGATAGCGTTTTTTTTGTTACACGAGGACAAAAATTTGACAGATGTTGAAAAAATCCATGTATCTATGAACTGGTATATAGAAACGCCGGATAATATGATTGCAGCTTATCAGGCGTTGCAGGAGTTTGCAGCGTGTCAATCACTGCCAAAGCCAAAGGGTAAAAACGCAGGTGCAACCGCACCTGTTTTTTCGTATCTGCACGATAGTCCATACATATTTGCGGACTTTTTGCGGTTTTATCAAATCAATTTGCAGACTACACAGCTGCATTGGTTTGCATTTAATGCACTGTTTGAGGGAATGCCGGAGGACAGCAGCACAAAGCAGCGGATTGCATACCGGAGTGTCAATCTGGGGGCAATCAAAGACAAAAAAGAACGGGCAAGACTTGCAAAAATCCAACGGGCAGTTGCAATTCCGCGACCGCCAATGACGGCGGCGGAAGTTGGAAATTTATTTGGATAAAAGGAGGTGGAGCAAATGGCAAATGACGGCTCAATTGCGTTTGATTCGCGGATAAACACCGATAATTTAGATAAAGATTTATCAAAAATGGAGGAGGCAATCTCAGACGCTGCGACCGCATCCGAGAAAAAAGCAGAAGCAGCCTTTGAAAACATGGAAAAGCAGGCGAAACGCCTGGCAAAATCCTATGAAGATGCTGGGATGGATGCATCTGAGGCAATGCAAAAGGCATGGAAAGACGTGCAAGCAAACGCAGACGCTTTTGGCACAAACGCCAGCGAAAACTTTAGAAACGTAGGAGCAGCCGCAGAGAATGCAGGGACATCCGTTGAAAACC
>UMJI01014199.1_pt1 | contig 13544 bp, 25 predicted proteins | sample 1965991 | NCBI WGS metagenome assembly UMJI01 (sample SAMEA4836140, study PRJEB28245) | human gut metagenome | biome: gut microbiome; material: fecal sample | place: Denmark | collected 2008
TCAATCTTGACAAGCAGTACTTCTGCGACATCAAGACCACGGCAGACATTCACAAAGGGTTCTGGGACAAGGATGAGCGTCGCAAGGTGCCGTTCATCAAGGCATACGGATATTACCTTCAGATGGCGGTATACACCGAGCTCATCAAGCAGACGTTTGGCGTTGAGTGCCAACCGTTCATCTTCGCGGTGTCAAAGCAGACACCATGCGACCATGACGCTTTCAGTTTCAATTCCGAACAAGATCAGGAGTATCTTAAGGAGGCTCTGGAAGATGTCAAGGAACATCAGGATCATATCGCCGACCTGATTGCCGGCAGAACTGAACCGGAGCGGTGCGGTCATTGCGAGTACTGCAGGGCGACGAAGCAAATCACGGCGTTCACAAGTGCCGCGGATATTGAAGTTGAGTAATGAAGTTTGGGCAGTGGCCGTATGACACCGGACGGGTGGAATGCCCGAATCGGAAAGGAAGGAGAGATAGTCATGAGAGTGGAGAAGATGAAGCGTAGCGGATTCACAATCATCAATAACGGCGTGCTTAATAACACCCAACTGAGTTGGAAGGCAAAGGGTTTGTTTGCTTATTTGTGGTCCCAAAGTGATTCATGGGATTTCTACGAAGTTGAGGTTCTGAAGCATTCTACTGACGGGAGAGCTTCGCTTAGAGCGGGGCTAAAGGAGTTAGAAGAGCACGGATATCTTAAACGATATCGAAACAGGGATGATAAAGGAATTCTTCGTGAAAGCAAGTGGATTTTGTCTGAACAGCCTATGTTCGATTTTCCAAAGTTGGATAAACCTACATTGGATTATCCTACATTGGATAATCGAACACTAACAAATACTAACCAAAACAATACTAACTTAAACAATACTAACTTAAACGAAGACGCAGCCGTTGAACCAAATGTAGTTAACATAGAGGATCAACCGAAAGAACAGACAACCGACTGCGGCGGCTTCGCCAAGGTAGTCGACTTTTATAAGACCAACTTCGGCATGCTTAACAGCTACATGGCGGAAGAGCTGAGACAGACGTACGACGAGTGGAGCAGCCAGTCTGAAGAGCCTGGTGGAATCATCATCAAAGCAATGCAGATTGCGCTTTCGAAAAACGTTAGAAATTGGAAGTTCGTCTGTGGGGTACTTCGGCAATGGGAAGGAAAAGCACGCACACTTGCTGATGCGGAAACGCTGGAAGTGGAACACAAGAACCGACAATGTCGGCAGAGAGAAGCACGTATAGTCGGGGCAGATGTAAAACGCAATAGCGAAGAGCTTGACCGGCTTGCCAAGGAACAGAATGCCGGTATCGACATGGATGCGGAACTTGCTGAAATCAAGCGGCTTAAGTATGAAATGGGAATGCAGGTATGAGTGAATTAAGGAAAGGGAGAATGAAAATGAAAAAAGCAAAAAAACAACAGGACGTTGAAGATATCCTGAGCATTATCGTTAGCAAAATTTTTATAAGGCTTATAGAGGGAGAAACATTTGGCGAGATTGCCGGCGCCGGTTACATTTATGACAATATGGTTAATTTGCTTTGTGGCATTTACAAGTTGACGTTTGAAGAAACCAAAGAAGTCATGGAGCGGTGGAAATTTGACAGTGTGTTCAGAGATTGGAAGGAGAGGTTTGGCAATGCAGATGACAAAAGGCTTCATGATTGTCGATGAAATCATGAGTGATATTGAAAATGAAGTGAAAATGCATATCGAGCATGGGTTCGAGATTGACGATGTTGTGGACAGCGAACTCAAATACGCTGACATGATATTTGTACTATGCAGTATCTACGATCTGTCGACAGCACAGTCTGAAACGATTTTCGAACGCTATGGATATGACGTACTGAAGAAATACGATTAACGGCATAATTAATGGACAAAAGGGAGGTAATACCAATGACTTATCTTGATGACTATATGAAATGGCTTGAAAAACACCGTGAAAAAAGCAACGGCTATTCTGAGCAGTTGTACAATCTGTGTGACTCGACGCGAGAATTTTCTGAAATGCTTGAAAAAGTGTTGTCCGATTACAAGCGTGAAGATGACAAGAGTGGGGCTTATGCGCTCAACTACTGCCTAGCCGACATGATGGCGGATTGCGCCAGGCTGATGCTGGCGACGTGGGGCGAGGAAGATAGAAGCAATGATTGACGGAGGGAAAGGAGAACGTATTAGTGCGAAATACACCTCATGCGGCTTCACATTTCGGAAAAAAGGTTGTCATCGACGGTCTTAAATTTGATTCGATGAAGGAAGCAAGCTTCTATCAGCTTTATCTTAAGCCGAGCGGCTACCAGTTTACCACACAGGAACGATTTACGTTGCTTGAGACATTCCCCCTGGAATTAGTCAAGCTTCGTCAGACGGTATATAAGAGCGACTTTGTCGTATATGACAAAGTCGGTTCAATCAAACACGTGTATGACGTCAAGAATGGTTATACAGAGTACGCCATAGACCAGAAGTCTAAAATAAAGTTTTCGCTGTTTGCGAGAAAGTACGGAATTCCTGTTGAGGTCGTTGTCATGCGTAAGAACTACTTCAATGTCGCTATTCTGGGCACTACGAAAAAAGTCAGGCCAGTGTCGATGGTCAACATCGATTATGACTGGCAGGACATTATCAGATAATCACACCATGGCAAACCAAACACTGCATTTGCCATGGGCACGGACCCTTAGCTCAGTCGGCAGAGCAGACGGCTCATAACCGTCCGGTCGCAGGTTCGAGCCCTGCAGGGTCCATCGCCCCTATATGCTCCGGGGCGAAAAAAAGATATTAGTCTTTGACTTTGAGAACGCAAGCATTGACGGGTTTGGATACTCACAATTGAAAACCTGAAGTGTAGCGCAAATCGGGTCATAGATAGCACGCGGGCATCATGGCCAGCGCTCAAAGCGTAACGCGTGCATAGCCGACTGATTGTTCTTGAGTCGATAATTGGTTGGCTAGCCGTTGCTAGGCATAACTCCTTTAAGAAATTAGTTGTAACGTACGGATAATCAGGCTCAAGCGTGCCGGAAACGGTCCATCTCATGATGAGGAGGTTCGAGTCCTCCGCCGGCGCATCGGAAGGGGGGAAGAAGATGAAAAACTACTTAGTGACCATTAAAATCGGCAAGGTCATCACAAACAAGCTGGTCAAAGCTGAAACTGCTGAAGAAGCCGAGAAGGAGGCGCTTGAATGCGTATCACGGAAGACTATGGACTTACCAGTTCAAAACTAGAGCATGATTTGTTGGCGAGTATTGACAAAATCATGCGGGCCGATGCCAGAAAACGCAGGAAGAAAGTGTCGGTGGTAAGGCCTGGAAGAAAGTACAGTCATGTGTGGCATGGCCAGAGTTTAGGAGGACGAAAATGAAGTACAGAAAGAAACCAGTTGTGGTTGAGGCGGTTCAGTTCACAGATACTGAAGAATCAATTTTAAAATTATCAGAATTGGGATTAGATCCAGTCCGGATTGATTACGCTGACACAGACAGCCCGATTTTAAAAATAGAGACCCTTGAGGGATTGATGATTGCGGCAAAAGGCGACTACATCATCAAAGGAGTTAAGGGAGAATTTTATCCATGCAAGCCGGATATTTTCGCAGAAACGTATGAAGAAGCAAAGGAGTGCAGAAAATATGACCAGAGAAGAATGGATTCAATTTAGCGTCATTTCGATAATTTACGTAATTTTGCACATTACGATAGAACTGATAAAAGAAAGGAGAAAAAAGTGAGACAGGATAAATATGATTACAATGAAGCAGCACGAAGATATGCTGAGAAGCTAGACCGAATTGACAGAGCTATAGAAGAAGAGCTGCGAAAGGAATTCCTGACAAAAGCAGGCAAGATATTGCTGATTGCATCGATTATTCTGTTTATGCTACCGCTGATTTTGATAAAGGAATCAGTCATGGTGGAATTACGCTTTCAGCTGGTCAGTTGTTTCGGAATGATTGCGGCAATTGCCATGATTAAGGCGGGTCGTGACTGACGCATTCAAAAGGAGTGATATTACTTGGAAGATATCTTCAAGGCAAATAAAGCATATCTTTTTCAGTATCGAAAGAAGATGGAAAAAATTCGGCGGTTGGAAGACAAGCTGGCACAGATTGACAGTGATCTTATCGTGCTCAAGTCCCCAGCCATGAGCAGCGAACCTAAATCATCGGTCAAAATAACGCTGACAGACAAGCTTATTCAAAGGGAAGAGTTGGAAGATAAAATCAACACGCTTCTCAAGTATGCACGTCAGGACAGAACAGACATTACACGATGCATTGACGCTCTCGACAATCAGAAGCAGGCGTTGGTTTTGGACCGATACTTCATCGGCCTGCAGTCTCTAGAAGAGATAGCGGACGATGTCAGCTATAGCTGCAGCTATGTCACCAAGCTTTACATTCAGGGCGTTCAGTCAATCAGTGTAGTTTGAGTGCAGTTGTAGTGTAGTTGAAGTGTAGTAAGAGTGTAGTTGGAGTGTATACAAAGTAACTGTGCATACATGCTATTATGATAACGTCGAAAAAGGCAAGAGATTAACACCCCCCTGGGGATACCATGCCAAGATGGTAAGCATCCCCCTGGAGTGCAAGTTAATCCCTTGCCTTTTTATATACCACCAGTGGAGGTGACAGCATGGTCAGAGCTGACAGACAAGGACAGCACAGGACTGCATTTGAGAAGAATAAGAAGCGTTTGTTGATGACACAGAACACGTGCGGGATTTGTGGTATGCCGATTGACAAATCACTAAAGCCGCCTGACCCGATGTCGCCGGTTGTTGATCACATCGTGCCAATCAGCAAAGGTGGTCATCCGTCAAGCATAGACAATCTGCAGCTGGCTCATTGGCAATGCAACCGTCAGAAATCGGACAAGCTATATGCTAGTGGATTTAAAAAGAAGCCTCAAGTAATCGGCAACAGGAATCTTCCGCAGTCACTGGACTGGTCCAGATACAGGGGGGTATAGCCCCCCCTCTACGGTCCGTCCGTGCTTTCCCGCCGTCACTGTACATTTTTTCTCGCGCGACATGAAAGGAGTAGATAAAGTGAGTGAATTTAAGGGTATGGGGTACCTGAAACGCAAGCTGGCAACCGTCAGACCACGGGTTCTGATGAGATACAGGCAGTATGCATCTAAATATCATGATTCCCCCGTCGGACTGACTATCCCGCCTAGCGTGCGTGATCGGTATCGTGCGGTACTCGGGTGGAATGCGAAGGGTGTTGACGCTTTGGCAGACAGACTGGTATTTAGAGAATTTGCAAATGATGATTTTGGAGTAAATCAGATTTTTAAGCAGAACAATCCCGATGTGTTTTTTGATAGCGCAGTTCTATCGGCATTGATTGGCAGCTGCTGTTTTGTCTACGTCTCTGCTGATTCTGATTCTGCTGATCCTGTGCGTCTGCAGGTCATTGAAGCGTCTAATGCCACGGGTGTCATTGACCCGATTACGGGTCTGCTAACGGAAGGATATGCCGTACTTCAGCGAGATACTGATACAGAGGCACCGCTTCTGGAAGCGTATTTCACGCCTGCTGAAACATGGTATTACCCTAAAGGCGGTTCACCATATTCAATCGCCAATCCCGCTGGTATGCCGCTGCTTGTTCCGGTCATTCACAGGCCCGACGCTGTCAGACCGTTTGGTCGGTCAAGAATCACCAGATCAGGTATGTATTATCAGCGTTACGCCAAACGCACGCTTGAGCGAGCCGACGTCACGGCCGAATTTTATTCGTATCCGCAGAAATACATTCTTGGCATGGATCCTGATGCCGAACCGATGGATGCGTGGAGAGCAACGGTTTCATCTCTTTTGAGGATTGACAAGGATGATGATGGCGACCGTCCTACTGTCGGCCAGTTCACGACCGCAAGCATGGCTCCGTTTACTGAGCAGCTGAAAACCGCAGCTGCCGGTTTTGCCGGAGAAATGGGATTGACGCTCGATGATTTGGGATTTGCGTCTGATAATCCTTCTTCAGTTGAGGCAATAAAGGCCAGTCACGAGAATCTGAGATTGGCTGGACGTAAGGCGCAGCGGTCACTGGGCAGTGGCCTGTTGAATTGCGCATATACGGCGGTGTGTCTTCAGGACCAGTTCCATTATGCACGCAGCCGTTTTGTTGATACTGAGGTTAAGTGGGAACCGTTATTCGAGGCCGATGCTAATACGCTGACGCTGATTGGCGATGGCGTAATCAAACTCAACCAGGCGATTCCGGGATTTGTGACGGGCGAGACCATCAGGGATTTGACCGGCATTCACGGCGCAGAAAACACCAAACCGCAGATCACTACACAGTCAGAGGTGGTAAGCGATGACTGATGATGTTTTGCCGGAGTTGCTGAAACTGGTCTGTGACGAATTTGAAAAGTCATATGCTGCTAACGGGATTGTCAAACAGGTGCAGAAGAAGCTTGAGGATAAGTCAGCTACATATGCTGACGCTTACGAGTACGCATATGAGGTCGGCTGCATGCTCTCTGACGCCCTGACAAAACATGTAACAAACGAATTATTGCCTAACGGTACAATGTACTACAATATTGCTCAACGGCTGTTACAGAAAACGCTGGGTACCAATTATAAACTGGTGTCTGAACTGGCGGCTGGTGTGCAGAAAGTTCTCAATAGGAAGGCGGGCTTGACCCTAGCCGCACTGAAGCCGGACATTGATCAGAATAAGGTTGATGGATTGATTGAGCGCCTGTCCAAAGGTGATTTTGAAAATGACAAGTTCGTCATGGACAGTCCGATTGCTAATTTCACGCAGTCCGTTGTTGATGACACAATTGCTAAAAACGTTGAATTCCACGCCAGCGCAGGTCTACAGCCGAAAATCGTCAGAAGATATGCTGGCAACGGCTGCAAGTGGTGTGCAAATTTGGCGGGGACGTACGATTATCCAGTTAAACAGGAGATCTATCGCCGTCATGATAACTGTCGCTGCATTGTTGAATATTTTCCGGAGGACGGAAGAGGCGTGCAGAATGCACACACTAAGGGGTGGAGAAACGAATCGAAAGTTGAACGTGAAAGGATTCGTAAATCAAAAGGCGATAATGGCTTTAGAAGAAAAGACAGCATTCAGACTGCAGCCGAAGTGGAGGCAAGGGCATTGGGATATAATCCGATTCCTACGTCGAAGGCTGTTGAGTCTTTAAGGAAAGAGGCAAGAATATGGCAAAAAGACTTGGAAGATGAAGAGATAAGGTCGATTAATAAATATACGTATAATGGCACAGATAATGATGGCAAGAAATTATTCTTCAAAATCAATGAATATTTGGAAGGCCGTTATTCCCCAAAAGATGAAAGAGAAGAAGAAATCATTTTGAGAAATGCAGACAATATCGAGGTCGGCATATCGAAATTTAAACTGAAAGATGATATAATAGTATATAGAAATGATTTTTATCCAGATCAGTTAGCTAAGAAAAATGAAAAATTTCTGAGCACATCGGTTGTTCCTGATGCAACGCTACGAAAGCAAGCTAATGTTGCGATAATAGTTCCTAAGGGTAGCAATGGTGCATATATTGAATTATTGGCAATGGATAAATACAAGAAGCAGCGAGAATTTGTTATTAATCGTAAATCTGATTTGAATTTATTAAGTGTGCAAAAAGGCATGTATATATATGAATTGAGGTGATGTTTTTATGTTGAGTGATGAATTAGCAGATAAGTATTATCGTGAGCGAATCTATGCAGAATCCAATAAGCCAGACTATACCGAAGAAGAACTACGTCTTCAAAAAGAAAGAGCGAAAAAATTAGAAGAGTATGGAAAGAAAAGACGCAAGGAACGTGAAATGAGAGCAGCCAGAAAAAAATAGCTGACTTTCATTTGTAACGTGAGGTGCAAACATGGCTAAAGATGACTATGATGTGGTTGGCTTAATCGAAATGATATTTGGCGGTTAATTAAGTTAACCGCTATTTTTATACTCTTTTTTGCCCTGTCATATGGCGTTAAACTGGGCAATACGATTGAAAGGAAGAAGGCCATGGCTGAAAAACGACTAGGCAATCAGAATCCTACTCAATCGGTAATTCTTCCATTTTCTAAATCCTTATCTGATGAAGCGATTACGATTTACGAAAAAACCGGTCTACAGAGTTATCCTTGGCAAAAGAATCTTGTCAAAGATATTATGGCAGTCGATGAGGACGGTTTGTGGGTTCACCAAAAGTTTGGCTACTCTATCCCGCGTCGTAACGGTAAAACGGAAATCATATATATCCTTGAACTTTGGGGATTGCATCACGGATTGAACATGCTGCACACGGCTCATCGTATCAGCACTTCTCATTCTTCTTTTGAAAAGGTCAAAAAATATCTTGAAAAGATGGGTTTGGCTGACGGCGAGGATTTTAATTCAATACGAACCAGAGGGCAAGAACGCATCGAACTGTGCGAAACGGGTGGAGTGGTCCAATTCCGCACCAGAACTTCTAATGGCGGGCTTGGTGAAGGTTTTGATTTGCTGATCATCGACGAAGCACAGGAATACACCACGGAGCAAGAATCGGCGCTCAAGTACACTGTTACCGACAGTGAAAATCCGATGACCGTGATGTGTGGTACACCGCCCACGCCCGTTTCAAGCGGTACCGTGTTCACAAAATATCGTGAAACTTGTCTTTTCGGTAAAGCCAAATACTCTGGTTGGGCCGAGTGGTCGGTATCTGAGGAAAAGGAAATCGACGACATCGATGCATGGTACAATTCAAATCCGTCACTCGGGTTTCACTTGACCGAACGCAAAATCGAAGCCGAACTGGGTGAAGACAAGCTTGATCACAACGTTCAACGTTTAGGCTTTTGGCCATCGTACAATCAAAAATCTGCAATTGCAGCAACCGAATGGGATGCGCTAAAAGTTGACAGTTTGCCAACCTTCCAAGGCAAACTGTTTGCCGGTGTTAAATTTGGTCAAGACGGGGCAAACGCCGCGTTGAGCATTGCGGTACATACCGCAGACAAGCGAGTTTTTGTCGAAACCATCGACTGTCAATCGGTCCGCAATGGCAATCAGTGGATTGTTAATTTCCTGAAAACTGCTGATGTGGAGCAAATCGTTATTGATGGAGCTAGCCGCCAGAAGATTTTGGCCGACGAGCTCAAAGACTATCACGTCAAAAACGTGGTACTGCCGACTGTTAAGGAAATTATCACGGCCAACTCAATGTGGGAACAGGCGATTTATCAGAAAACGTTGTGCCATGCGGGGCAGGCTTCGCTTAGAAAGGTTGCGACAAATTGTGACAAGCGTAACATCGGGTCAAGCGGCGGTTTCGGTTATCGATCGCAATTTGATGATATGGATATTAGTTTGATGGATAGCGCTTTGCTGGCGCACTGGGCTTGTGCAACGCTCAAGCCTAAGAAAAAGCAGAAAATAAGCTATTAAATGCACCGAAATGGTGCTTTTTTTATGCTCAAAATTACCGAACGCACGGGAAATGCGGAGAAAGGAGACAGTGATATGTCTGAATTTAAAACAATCGAAACGCAGGAAGAACTTGATCGTATCGTAAAAGAGCGTTTGGCGCGTCAGAAGGAGAAGTACGCCGATTACGACAAGCTCAGGGAACGCGTTGAGGAACTTGAAACTGAAAATGCTGAGCTGCATTCGACGGTCGAATCATCCAAATCGGAAAAAGGCGAGTTTGACAAGCAAATCGCAGACCTGCAGGCCAAGATTTCCGGTTATGAAACGGAGAAAATGAAAACCCGCGTGGCTTTGCAGAGTGGTTTGCCACTTGAGTTTGCCAATCGGCTACGAGGTGATGATGAAGACAGCCTGAAGCGCGATGCAGAAACACTGGCCGGATACATGCAGCCTAAGTCGGCTGCCCCGTTGAAATCGACAGAACCGGCAGTTGATGATAAAGGCTGGGCGCAGATGACGCGCCAGCTTACAGAACATTAATTTAAAAGGAGATTGATATTATGGTTGACACATTAAAAGGCGGTACAACTTTTTCACCGGAGCTTGTCACAGAATTGATGTCGAAGGTCAAGGGCTACTCAACCCTTGCAAAACTCAGCGCACAAACACCGATTCCATTCACCGGCTCACGACAGTTTGTTTTTAATTTGGAAGGCAATGCACAAATTGTAGGCGAAGGCGAAACAAAGAAGCCGGGCAAGGCAACTCTTGAATCGAAGGTTATTCGCCCCACGAAGTTTGTTTATCAGGCACGCATTTCGGATGAATTTAAGTATTGCTCAGAAGAAAAACAGATTGATTACCTTCAAGCTTTTAGCGATGGATTTGCCAAAAAGATTGCGGTTGCTTTTGACTTGGCAGCAATCCATGGCCTTGAACCGAAATCGCTAACTGATGCTTCATTCAAGGCGACAAATTCTCTTGACGGTTTGGTAACGGGCGTTGATTTTGACGCTAAGAAACAAATCGATGATCAGATTGACGCAATCGTTCAAACGGTTGTTGCCAACGACTATGACGTAACCGGGCTCGCACTTTCCCCTGCAGCTGGTCAGGCGCTGGCACAGGTTAAGGTTAACGGTGTAGTTCAGTATCCTGAATTCCGCTTTGGTCAGAATCCTGATGCATTTTACGGCATGACGTCTGATGTCAACAAGACGCTTGCGACAAAAGGCACTACGTCTGAAAACGATTATGTCATTGCAGGCGACTTCCAAAATGCCTTCAAGTGGGGCTACTCGGAAGAAATCCCGCTCGAGGTCATCGAGTACGGTGATCCTGATCAGACGGGCCGCGACCTCAAGGCAAACAACGAAGTACTGCTTCGTGCCGAGTCGTTTATCGGTTGGGGCGTGCTTGACGCGAAGGCGTTTGCACGTATCAAAGCACCGGCAGAATAGTCACCATAGATTAGCTTAGGGGGTGGTAGGGTGGCAAACTTCGCAACCATCGAAGATCTTGAAAAATTATGGCGCGTATTAAAGCCGACTGAACGCGAGCGTGCGGAAGGCCTGTTGGAGATTGTCTCTGACAGTCTGCGTGTCGAAGCGGACAAAGTAGGCAAAAATCTTGATGAACTGGCGGCCGACAGCGATGCTTATGCGAGCGTTTTAAAGTCTGTGACCGTTGATGTTGTAGCGAGAACGCTGATGACGTCAACTGATCAGGAACCGATGACACAGATGACGGAGAGCGCTTTAGGCTACTCCTACAGTGGTTCATTCCTTGTTCCTGGCGGTGGATTGTTTATCAAGGACACTGAGCTTAAGCGCCTGGGATTGAAACGTCAGAGATACGGGGTGATTGACCCGTATGCTTAAAGGAATTACAGTTATTCTCGTTGACGAGACAGAGGAATCAGAAGACCCGTTCGGACAGCCAGTTACGGTCAAGGAAGAGATTGCGGTTGACAACGTTCTGGTAGCGCCAGCGTCAACGGATGATGTTACTGCCGAGATGAGCTTGACTGGCAAGAAGATCGTGTATGAGCTAGCCATACCTAAAGGAGATTCGCACACCTGGGCCAATCGGCAGGTCAAGTTTTTTGGTCAGACCTGGCGAACTGTGGGCATTCCTCAGGAAGGCATCGAAAGCTTGATACCGCTGACGTGGAATAAGAAAGTGATGGTAGAGCGCTATGAGTAATTCTAAATTCGTTCTAAATCGTGCCGGTGTTGCACAGCTGCTCAAATCGTCCGAGATGCAGTCAGGGCTTAAGGCTAAGGCTAAAATCATTCGTGAACGGTGCGGCGATGGATACGAACAGGATGTATACGTCGGCAAGAATCGTGCAAACACTATGGTATATGCCGATTCCATCAAGGCAAAACGCAGTAATGCGAAGCATAATACGATTCTGAAGGCGGTGAATGCGGCACGTGATTGAACTCATTTTGAAACAGTATCTTGACAGTGTGCTTGATGTTCCCGTGCTTTTGGAGCATAAAACAGGCGTTACTGTACCGTATGTCCTGCTTGATAAAACGGGCGGTAGTGAGTCAAATCATTTGAAGAAGGCAACGGTTGCCATTCAATCGTACGGAACATCACTGTATAATGCGGCGAAGCTCAATGAGGATGTCATCCGAGCAATGGACGGGCTGACAACGGTTGAGAACGTCGGTGGTGCGCATCTTAACGGCAGCTACAATTTTACTGATACTGAAACTAAGAATTACCGCTATCAGGCGGTATATGATATTAACTATTTGTAAGGAGGTCATATAATGGCAACAACAGTTAAATATGTCACGAACGCAAAACCTAAAGTCGGCGGTGCCATTTACAGCGCTCCGACCGGGACGGCATTGCCGACTGACGCAACCAGTGCGCTTAATGCAGCGTTTAAGTGCCTTGGATACGTGTCAGATGACGGCATTCAGAATTCGGATGAACGCAAGACTGATGATATCAAGGCTTGGGGCGGTGACATCATCAACTCCGTCCAGAAGGAAAAGACGGATACGTTCAAATACACTTTGGCCGAAGTGCTGAATGTTGACGTTTTGAAGGAAGTGTATGGTGATGCCAATGTCACAGGAACGCTTGACACAGGGGTAGTCGTTAAATCGAATTCAACTGAGCTTAAAGAACACGTGATTGTCATTGAGCTGGTGTTGAGGGACAATGTGCTGAAGCGAATTGTGATTCCGCAGGGGAAAGTCACCGAAATTGGCGAAATCAAGTATGTTGACGGCGATGATGTCGGCTATGAAACCACCGTTACCTGCTTCCCCGATGACAACTCAAACACGCACTACGAGTACATTGTTAAACCAAAGGCGGGAGGTGATCATAATGCTTAAAGGCAAGACAAAGACAGGATTTGAGTACGAATTTGATGAAAAAATCTTGAAGAACTATGAGTTAGTCGAGTTGCTGGCAGAGGTTGACGATAACCCGCTTGTCTTGCCTAAAATCTTTAAGATGTTACTCGGTGATCGAGTCGATGAACTTAAGAACCACGTTAGAGACGAAGAAGGGGTTGTTGATATCGAGAAGATGTTGGTTGAATTTCAAGACATTTTCTCAACTCAGGCCACCTTAAAAAAATAGTATTCCTTGCCGCTGCCATTAACACAGATGAGGATGCGCTGATATGCGACCTGGCTGAAACGTATGGCATTTACAATTACAGACAGCTACCTGCATACCGGGTAGCTGTTTTTTGCTATGGCTTAAGGGACGATTCTCGCATAAAAATGGCAATGGCTGACATGCGATATACGCTTGATACGCTTTTGTCTGCGGGCATTCTAGACAGGTTAAGCATTCTCATCTGGCAAAAAACAGAGGATGCGCAAACCGGCAAGAACAGACCAGCAAGCGTAGTAGATTTGCTGACAGGCAACGCACAAGAGCCTGAGACTGAAAATATATCATTCGCAAGCGGCAAGGAGTTTGAAGAAACACGCAACAAAATTTTGAAAGGGGTGGAAGCTGATGGCGATTGAGCTCGGCAAAGCTTATGTGCAAATCGTGCCTTCCGCTAAAGGAATTTCAGGCGGAATCACAAATCAAGTTGTTCCCGCAGCCGATGCAGCCGGCCGTACCGGCGG
>UMJI01037773.1_pt1 | contig 13542 bp, 9 predicted proteins | sample 1965991 | NCBI WGS metagenome assembly UMJI01 (sample SAMEA4836140, study PRJEB28245) | human gut metagenome | biome: gut microbiome; material: fecal sample | place: Denmark | collected 2008
CAAAGTACGTAGCCCGGCTCTTGTAAAGATAAGCCATTCCTTCTACTACATCCGAATCGTCCAGATAGGAATCGGAAGCAAAGCCATACACGATAGAAGGCAAAGCGACTCCTAATGAACACACTCCCCAGAATCCATCAGCCAACGGAGAATCTGACAACGTTCCGATGGCACTGCGCACCGTATTCCAAGGACCAAAAGCCAGCAAGACACACAGTCCGACGTACACTAAGAAAGTGACGGCAGCCAGTCCCATTCCCCGTTTCTCCTTTCGGGAGAATTTCCGGGTGCCCGACACCATCCTGTGACAGGCATCACCCAATCCGGAATGGAGAAATAAGCCTCCCCCAAAGAAAAGACACACCACGGCCTGAAATACGGGAGAAAGAATATAGTCATCTAAAAACGTACGCAAGAGCCATCGCAGTCCTTCGTCACTCAAAAGACTGCGTACACCTTCCCACTCATAAATACTGCCGGTCCATGACAACAAGGCAGCCAGCAAAAATAGCAGCAGGAAGCAGGTGGCCGGATGCAGACTGAATTTATTCTTCATCGGGTTCCAGATTGTCGATATCAAGTATGCGCAACTCAAACGCACGGGTTACCAGGCGACAGGCATTGACTCCGGTCCGTTCATCGGAGCGGAACAAGCGGTTTACAAGTTCATTCTGCCGTTTTTCTATTGATTTTACCCCGAAAGGCATGCCTTTGAGGTTGGTTATCATTTCCTTAGTATAGCCCAGAGCCAGGTGACGAAGCAGACGTTCGTCGTACTCGTCAATGTCATAATCGATAATTGCCTCCTGACGACGCTGTTCCACTTCCACCGTCTGCATGAAACGGGCTACAATCTTTTCCAGTATCGGCTCGTTGAACACCATCTTCTTTCCATCCATAACGGCCTGCACATCGGTCGCAGTCAACAGTTCGCCGGTCTTCAAGATGATGCCTACTGCCCCAGCCCGAAGCGCATCCACCCAGAGTTTTTCGTTCAGAATTTCTCCGGTGAAGATAAGCACCTTCAACTCCGGACGTTCCCGGTGAAGACGGGCGCAAATCTCCACACCAATGGTGGTAGAACCTCCCAACCCCAAGTCAAGCAACACCATATCGGGCGTGCACATCTCCATCAGTTTCCAGAACTCTTCCTCGGTCATGGCCGTACCGATGACCTCCGCATTCGGTATTTCGTGACGGAAAATTTCTTCCGTTCCCTTTAATTCCAGTTTGACATCTTCTACTATGACAACCTTAAACTTCTCCATTTTGTCTTGATTTTATGTTCATTCTAATTCGTTATTTCTTCTGTCTGAGCGGCAAGGTGAACCACACACTGAATCCCTTTCCTCCTTCTCCCTGCCAAGGACTGGCATTGATGCGGCAGCCTCTTCGCCCGCCATACTCGTCGTGGTCACGGATAACCTGCTTACACACCAAATATTCTGTACCCGTCAACCGTTGCCCGTCACCCGAAGGACACATCCGTTCTCTATCGGGATAAAACAAAGCGTTCAGTTCCTCCTGAGAGTAAGTCCGTCGCATATCAATGAAATCCATGCGTACAAAGCCGTCTTCTGCTTTCGCTTCCAAGCGCAAGGTTCCGGAAACTTCATAACGCACCGCCTCATCAATCAGATTTTCGAGCAGAAAAAGCAACAAAACCCGGTCGCCCGTTACCCATAGCGAAGGTACATCCATCTGCCATTCCAGCGTAAAGTTACGCTTGCGCATCACCTTACGCAAATATTTCTCCGCGCCCTCTGTCAGCTCGGTCACCCCCACTTCCGAACGACGGAAAGTAACCTCTTCCAGCTGCCGCGAAGCACACGAACTGAGGAGCGTAAATATATCCTTGTAATATCCCACCAGTTCCGACATATTCTCCAACAACTCCGTCCGTTGTGCGGCCGTAACCTCACCGTTTAATTTATCGGCCACCTGCTTGATTCGGCTCGGATAATAGATTGTTTCATGCTTGATGGTAGAAAGGCAATTGTCGAGCACCATATTCTGCACATGCAATTGATTCTCCTCAAAGAGTGAGCGACGGGCCTCATCCTGTGCCAATTCAATGTCATGGAACTTCCGGTTCACCTGTACAATGGCATTATACAAAATAACAGCCAGATAGTTACATACCATTTCAACCAGCAAACGGTCTTCTTCCCGGCTGTAGGCACGTGCCAGCTTCAAGGCCAGTACCCCCACGCAATGCTTGTCTCCCCCTGTTTCTACCCACAAAGGCAAGAAACTCCACTTCATGACACCGCTCCACTGCATCTGTCCGGAATCGTAACACCGCTGAAGACGTTCATGCAATTCTTCCTCATTCTCTTCTGTGACAAAACATGCCGTTTTCAGGTGAGTGGTTTCCTCGTCATACACAGCCAATACCAGATTCTCCAGCAACAGCATCTCGTTCAACTCGTTAAACATGCTCCGGACAATTCGGTCCAGCACCTCATCACCGAGTCCTTCCGTACAAGAGGCAGCCGAAAAGATGGTACGGTTCACCACAAACACCTGCTCCATGTTGTAACGATAATGCAAACGATGACGAAGATAAAGTGCATAATAGGCTACCAAGCATCCGCAAACCAGCAACACAAACAAAGACAAGGCAATACGCTTGTTGCTGGCCGAACGCTGCATCTGCAGACAATACTCCTCCAAAGAATTGTCCTTACTCAAACGTTTGTAAAGAGCCGCGTAAGCCGCATTGTTATAGCGATATTTCCGGAAATCTTTAACGGCCAATGAAGCCACAGCTGCCTCATTACGCACATCCAGTAAAATAAAATAATCCGTATCGAACGACTGGGCCAGCCAAGTCAACTCTGCTCCCTCTCCTTCACTCTCCAGTCGAAGCAACGGACCGTTTTTTCCCGAATAACGAAGATAGTGGGCATTCATATAATACAATACGCTGTCGGCTAACACCAGCGCCGTGGCATGGTCACCGTTCACATTGCACTCATACACCCAGTTGGCATAGTCATTGGCAATGGCCAGCAAACTATCATACGGAGCCACCTTTTCATTGCTGACCGTATGTGAGACAGACTCCGGTTTAGAAGAACAGGCCATTCCCAGCAACAGGCACAAACCTATCCACAAAAGTCCGACCATCCGCCGCGCTCCTTTGGGCAAACGGAAAGAGAAACGACTGCCTTTTCCTGGCGTACTTTGTATGTCGAACCGACAAACCACAAACAAACTGTTCGTCTTCCGGTACTTTTCAATAATTCCCTTGCAATTCATCAGTCCGAAACCATGACCTTTCTGACGCTGCAGCTCTGCCGCATCCGTGGCAGTATCCATACCAATGGCCCCCGAATCGTACACTTTCTCTCCCAAGATACGCATACGGTCCTTTTCCGAAAAACCCGGTCCGTTATCTTCCACGGCAATCTCCACATAATCGGGTGTTTCTTCTGCGGAAAGGCTCACTTTTCCACCCTCCTGTGTATATTTACGGGCATTTTCCACCAACGTATTCATCATGAAGAGCGTCAATGCCTTATCGGCTTTTACACAAGCCGTCGTTTCTCCTACGGTCAGCGTCTGTTTTTTCAATTCGAAAGAACGACGTCCCTTGGCAATCATTGCAAACAACTCCTGCAACTCAAAGTTTTCAATGTTCAGACTCAGCGTACCCTGCCGCATCTTAATCCATAAAGCCAGGATGTCATTGTATTCATTTATTTTGGTCACCAGTTCATCGATATAGCTTAGCTTTCCCTGCTGTATAGCTTCTGCATTTGCAGCCGGAAGTGTACGGAGCTTTCGCACCTCGTTTACCATACGGTCAATATAAGGTACGATTCCTGTCACAATCGACAGACACGCCTTTTTCACTTCATTCTGACGTTTGTTCTCCATCAGGTGAAGCTCGTGGATGTACTGTTCCTTTTCCAGTCTCTGCTGTTCCTCACCTAACGAAACCAGGTTCATGCCATGTTCCAGTGTCCAGGCCAGGTAAGGTAATAGCAATCGGATAAGTGTCTGTTCCTCCTTCCGCACAGGAACTGCAAACCACATCCATAGTTTCCCCACAATCACCTCCCTGTCGGGTAATTGAAGGTCGTACACCAACGAAGTACCCTCATGCAATTCCCCGGTTTCTTCTTCCGTCTCTTCCTCATCGCAGAATGTAATGCGCACGTCACGCACCCCAAACAATTCCGACAGCTCCGGTTTCATCACCTTCACTACGGCATCGGCCACCTCTTCCCGGCTGGTTGCCGAAACAGGTACCGCTCCCGTAATCTGTTGACAAAGTCCCAAAATGCGTTTGAGTTCCGTGAGATACATCGTATTCTTCACCCTCCAGGAACGGTTCAGCCAGACAAACAATACGACCAGCACCAGAAAACCCGCCGCCACAAGCCACAGCAGCACATTCAGCTGTCCGGTCTCCTTTTCCAATGCCAGGAAACGGCTTTCCAATTCCTTATCTTGCCGGGTGTAGTCCAGAATATCCAAGTACACATTGCGGTTATAATCCGACTCCGCTTTGCATCCCATGGCAGAATACGTACGGCTCAACTGTTCCCGCAACCGGGCTATCCATTCGGGCACCGTATTGATGCCCTCGTCATTAATCCATTTCAATTCGATGGAAGTGCCGTCTCCCGGCAAATAGGCCTGCAAACGGTCGAGCGAGTCCTTGCAATGATAATATTTCTCGTGATGCAGATTGACATAATTCAAGGCTCTCTTCAAATTGACCAAAGCCTTTTCGGGCTGTCCCGTATAATTATAGAATGTTGCAATGGTACGATAAGTGCCCGAAATCTGATACCAGTCACCATAGCGTTTAAACAAAGCCAACGCATCTTTGGCAAAGACCAGCGGCAGACTGTCCACCGGCAAGTTATCAGGATTGACCAGACGGAGCATGCCCGCCCTCTTCTCACTCAACAACAGACGGTTACTGCGGAACACCAACAACTCAGCCATAGCCTGAAGCGCATTGGCCTCAAAATAAGTATATCCCCTGAGTTGGGCCACCTGCAGGCACTGCACCAGATACCCAAATTCTCCGATAGTCACTTCTTCACGCGTAGGTGCCTCATACATACCACCCGACCCGCGCATATACGCATAGTACAGCCATTGGGCCGTATCGTTTTTCAAAGCCTCTTCCGGCACTGCATTGATAGCCTGCATGGACTCCTTGTCCTGCTGCAAATAATAATAATAAATTCCCGAAACGATATAAAACTCCGAAAGCGCATAATTCAACCGACCTTCCAAGCCGTTCTTTTCAAGCGAGGAACGATCCTCATTAAGACGCCGGATGCGTTGCAATGCACTGTTATGATAATCGTAGAACTCCTTGTTCATGGAAGTGCGCTGACAGATTTTCATCATCCCGACATCGGCCACCAGACGCTCAATCTCGTTGTTGCTGGTTTCCGAAGCTTTTCGGAACAAACGGGCTGCATGCTCGAAGTCCATCCGCATGAATGCACAAAACCCCATGTTGTTCAATGCCTCTGCCCTGCCCGACGCATAGCCGTCGGACAATTTCCAGGCTTCTGTAGCCGCCTTGGAAGATAAAGAAAGATCCTTGTAACGGGCCTCATACGACACGCGGTTCAATGAATCCACCTGTGCATACACCCTCTGATGTACCGGACGTTTGCACGAAAGCCACAGCATGCCGCACACGGCACACATCACACACACCAATCCAATCTTCCGAAATCTCTTCATAAACACGTTCGTACAAGTCCACACAAATGTACGAAGTTCCCCTTTAATAACCACCCCGCCGTGTAATAAAAAAACAAAAGAGAGATTATAGCGTGCATCTTAACCGCACCGGCTATAACCTCTCTCCCTCAGACATGAGTCCGTCTTGAAACTATTTATTTTTTTGACTCTTCCAGAGATACTTTTCTAAATTCTTTCAAAACTTTTTCTAACTCCAAGGATGCCTTACGGGCACGAGTTCCTGCAGCTTTGTTTCCTTTTTCAGCCTGCAATTCAGCATCTGCAACCAAAGCAGCATTCAATTCTTTGATTTTTGCAATTAATTCGTTCATAATTCTGACTATAATTTAAATTAAACGTATTCAAAGTAAATACAATTCCCTCAATGTGATAACTTTACCCTCTCTTTTTTTGCATCTTTTAATACAAAAATCTGCAGATTATGCAATTACACAAACTTTACCTTCATTTTTATGACCAACCGCGTCTCTGACATCACCCTGAAACGATTATCTACCCGTTCATTGACGAGCCACACGATGCGGTCGCCATCACACACCACCCACTGACGCTCTTTCTCAAAACGGGAAAACTTTTTGTCACGCAAATAATTACGTACCGATTTAAAGCCTTTCATTCCAAATGGAATAAACTTGTCGCCCGACTGCCACTTACGTAAAGTCAGTTCCCCATGCACCATTGACGCATCGATATACACTTCCTCATTAGTATGGGGCACCGAAAAACCGGCATCCACTTCCATTCTCTCCACACACAATTCGGGCTGAGGTTCTACTTCTCCTGACGGACGACGTATCAACCGGTCACGATCTATCAGCAACGTCCATTCGCGGCTGTGAAACATCCGCCCTGATTCTCCATGCAATGCACGAAACACATCACTTACCTGTGCCGCATTGAATCCTAAGGGATATAGCAGTTCAAAAAGCAGATTCTGTGCGCCCGGCTCCCTGCACAAAGCAGGAATATCAATGGTTTCTCCATCAGGCATCACCCGTTTCCTAGCCGCTTGTATGGCCTCCTGATACACTTGCGCCACATCAGCCAACCTGCGTGCGGTTTCCGCAATCGTATCACTCACTGACGGATTGATGGTTTCCAGCATCGGAATCACACTCAGACGAAGCTTGTTGCGCACAAACTCATCCTGCAGGTTGGTGCTGTCTGTCACATAATCCTGTCCCAACGAAGAAAGATAGTCCAGAATCTCCGCACGACTCACACACAGCAACGGGCGCACTACCTCTCCATTCACCGGACGGATACCCTGCAAACCGTTGATGCCTGTTCCCCGCACCAGATTGAGCAGAAACGTTTCCACACTGTCATCACGGTGGTGAGCTACCGCCACCACCTTCGCTCCGCATTCCTGCCGCAATTTTGCGAACCAGTCATAACGCAACTCACGGGCTGCCATCTCGACCGACACATTATGAGAAGCTGCATAAGCGTTTGTATCAAAATGAATCACATGCAAAGGCACTCCTAACCTTTCAGCCAATGCCCGCACAAAACGCTCATCGCGCACCGACTCTTCTCCCCGAAGATGGAAATTGCAATGAGCCGCCTCGCATACATAACCCAAACGCAAAAGCACCCGCAACAGAGCCACCGAGTCGGCCCCGCCGCTCAATGCCACCAGCACTTTGTCGTCAGAGCCCAACAAGTGCTTTTCTTCTATAAACTGACTGACTTTACTTATAAACATAGTACAAACTTAGAGATAAAAAATGAAAAAGCTCCATACAGGCATCGTAATTTAAAAACATTCTAAATAGTTTGCAGAAAAAGATGCAATACCCTATCTTTGCATCGAATTAAAACAGTAAATAAAACATGAAACTCTCTGAATTGAAAACTGGCGAAAAAGGCGTCATCATCAAAGTCCTCGGACACGGAGGATTCCGCCGTCGCATCATTGAAATGGGGTTCATTAAGGGAAAAACAGTGGAAGTGGTACTCAATGCACCACTCAAAGACCCCATCAAATACAAAATAATGGGTTACGAAGTATCCCTCCGCCGACAGGAAGCCGATATGATTGAAATCGTCAGCGAAGAAGAAGCACGACGTACAGCCGCCACAGATACTTACCATGAACCTATTTCGCAGGGTATCCCCGTAAGCGATGAGGTAATGAAAAACATTGCTCAGGGAAAACGACGTACCATCAATGTGGCACTAGTGGGAAATCCGAACTGCGGAAAGACCTCACTTTTCAACGTCGCTTCAGGTGGACACGAACACGTGGGCAACTACAGCGGTGTGACCGTAGATGCCAAAGAGGGTTTCTTTGATTTTCAAGGTTATCATTTCCGCCTGGTGGACTTGCCGGGTACTTACTCCCTTTCAGCCTACAGCCCGGAAGAGCTCTATGTGCGTAAACACATCATCGAGGAAACACCCGATGTGATTATCAACGTGGTGGATGCAGGCAACCTGGAACGTAATCTCTACCTCACGACCCAGCTTATTGACATGAACGTGCGCATGGTAGTGGCACTGAATATGTACGATGCCCTGCAGCACAGCGGCAACAAACTGAACTACCACAAGTTGAGCGAACTGTTGGGAGTACCCATGGTACCGACGGTAAGCCGTACGGGCGAAGGCATTGACAACCTGTTCCACGTCATCATCGGTCTGTATGAGGGAGCCGACTTCATGGGACAGAAAGAAGAAATCAAGAACGAAATTCTCCGCGACTTCCGCGAATGGCACGATGCCTATGTGCCCGGACATAAGTATGAAGGGGCAGGCGAAGAAGACAACTTCACCGCCAAAGGTTTTATCCGCCACATCCACATCAACCACGGACCGGAAATTGAACGGAGCATCGACAACGTAAAAAGGGAAATCAGTAAAAACGAAAATATCCGCCACAAATACTCTACCCGTTTTCTGGCCATCAAGTTGCTGGAAAACGACAAGGATATAGAGACACGCGTCATCGCTCCCCTGCCCAACGGAGCAGAAATCCTGGCTATCAGAGACAACGAAGCGGCACGCCTGCGTGAGCTGGGCAACGACGACAGCGAACAATGCATCGCCGACGCCAAATATGGCTTTATCTCAGGAGCCTTGAAGGAAACCTTCACCCAAAATAATCATGACACGGAAGCGTTTACACGAGTGGTAGACAGCATCGTGACCAACCGTTTCTGGGGATTTCCCATTTTCTTCATCTTCCTGTATATCATGTTCGAAGGTACCTTTGTGTTGGGAGAATACCCGCAACAAGCCATTGAATGGCTCGTGGGACTTATTGCACAGGGAACAGAGACCTTCCTGAGTCCGGGCCCGCTGAAAGACCTGATTATCGACGGAATCATTGGCGGCGTAGGAGGCGTGATTGTCTTCCTGCCGAACATCCTGCTGCTCTACTTTTTCATCTCCTTTATGGAAGATTCCGGCTATATGGCACGTGCGGCCTTTATCATGGATAAAATCATGCATAAAATGGGACTTCACGGGAAATCGTTCATCCCGCTCATCATGGGATTCGGATGTAATGTACCTGCCATCATGTCATCACGTATCATCGAGAGCCGCAAGGCACGACTGGTCACCATGTTAGTGAACCCGCTCATGTCGTGCAGTGCCCGCCTTCCCATCTACCTGGTCATGATCGGCGCATTCTTCCCCGGCAAAGCCAGTCTGATTCTGCTGTCCATCTATGCCATCGGCATCCTGCTGGCCGTACTCATGGCCCGCATCTTCACCAAGTTCCTGGTGAAAGGCGATGACAGCCCCTTCGTGATGGAGCTTCCTCCCTACCGTATGCCGACCGCCAAAGTCGTACTGCGCCACACATGGGAAAAAGGAAAGCAATACCTCAAGAAGATGGGTGGAATCATCATGGTAGCCTCCATTATCATCTGGTTCCTGGGATATTATCCTAACCACGAAGCGTACGAAACCACTGCCGAGCAGCAGGAAAATTCCTATATCGGCCAATTGGGAAAAGCCATTGAACCAGCTATCGAGCCGTTGGGATTCGACTGGAAGATGGGTATCGGTATCCTATCGGGAATCGGAGCCAAAGAACTTGTGGTAAGTACCTTGGGAGTGCTCTACACCAACGAAGACGATGTGGATACCGTCGACCTTTCCGAACGTATCCCCATCACACCGCTCGTAGCCTACGGATACATGTTGTTTGTACTGATTTACTTCCCGTGTATTGCCACCTTAGCTGCCATCAAGCAGGAATCAGGTGGATGGAAATGGGCCATCTTTGCCGCGACCTACACCACCATATTAGCCTGGCTTGTAGCATTCGGAGTCTATCAGATAGGAAGTTTATTCATCTAACACTATTCTCAATATGGATATTCAAGACATTCTCGTATATATCATCGTAGCCTGCTGCCTTCTCTGGGTCAGCAGGCACTTTTTCCGCACCCTCATCCGCCGAAAAGGGAAATCAAACGGATGTGGATGCGGATGTAGTGGGTGCAACGGATGTCCTTCACACAAGGACTAAAGAATACTATTTCTCGCTCATTTCAAAATGCCATTCTCCGGCAGCCAGCGTCAGCTGACGTTCGTTTTTCGGTTCGCCGTTCACACTCCAGCACTGGAATTCGGCAGGAAGCACCACCTGTGCGGAAGTTCCTTCCGGTACTCGCAGGTACATGGTTCCACTGTGAGCCGACTTATCCATTTCAAACACGATGCGACGACCGCCCGACAACGGCACCAGGGTGCGGATAAAGTTCAAATGCGCCGGATGAGGTGCCACACGGAACATACGGAAAGCCGGTTCCAGTGTTTCAATGCCGGCGATGTATTGTGAAAGGATGGTCAGCGGACCGCCGCTCCATGCGTGATTGTAGGTACCGCTGGAAAAGCCACGCGACTTTGACCCTTTTGGCCAAACAGGATTTGCCCACCTTTGGCTACAATATGATTGACCCTTTAAAGTCCTGGTGTTGGGGGTCAATTTTATTTTACCCTTTTAAAATTTCCCGTTTTTCTTAGACCTTAACTTTCGCATACTTTCACCATATAACTCTATGGTATGAGCCGTATGTATGATGCGGTCAAGGATTGCATCGGCTATTGTCAGGTCACCTACCATGTCGTACCAGCTGGAGGAGGGGTACTGCGATGTGATGATGATGGATTTCCGTTCATGCCTGTCCTCGATGATTTCAAGCTGTATGGGACGCTCCTTGGCGTCAAGCGGTACGATGAACAGGCCGTCAAGGATGAGTAACTGGCATCGCTCAATCTTCTTGAGTTCCGTTTCAAGTGTACCTTTGACTTTGGCGACTTTCAGCGCTCCGAGCAGTTTCGGGGCATTGGCATATAAGGTACGGAATTCCCTTTTGCATGCTTCGTGGCCGAGGGCGCAGGCCGGATAGCTTTTCCCCGTTCCTGAAGAACCGGTAATGAAAAGGTTCTGTGCCTTATGCACAAAATCAAGGGTGGCGAGACGTTCCATCCGGTTGCGTTCCAGCCCCCGGTTCGTAGCATAGTCGACCTGTTCAATATAGGCCTTGTGGCGGAATGCCGCATTCTTGGCAAGCCGTGCAATGGCAGCCTGCGCACGATAGTCCCATTCGCGTGCAAGGAGCATGGAAAGGAACGTGTCCGCAGTCATGGATTGCGGAGTGGTGCCGGCAAGACTTTCCCTGAAAGCCTCTGCCATACCATGCAATTTCATACGGTTCATTAAATCCAGTGATATGGTATTCTGGTCCTGTTGTCCCGTAACGGGAGCTGTTTTATTGTTTACTTCCATACATATGAGTTTTATTGCTTGTCCTTTCTGTAATATTCACGTCCACGTATGTTTTTGTGGGTCAATGGAGCCGGGGAAGTCATGTCGGGCTGTACTTTCCCGTCCTCATCGGGAAGGAAATCCGCGTCTTCTCCCAGTTCAAGCACCTCGCGCAAGGCCTGATACCCGTATTGCAACTTCTGGTCCGCACATGCGCAAGCCGCAACCAGACGGTCGCGACCGTATTTTTTCTCCAACGTCAAGATACCCCGACAGGACCTGAACGCTTTTGGCGGATATTGCATGGCACGCTCCACTTCCCGTAGATAGTTCAATACGATATTGTCTATTTCCGAGGCACGTTGGAAGAGTTCCTCCAAGTCCTTGTCATAGGGGCCATTAATGACCGGGCAGGTTGTGCCCCTTTTTCCAGGAATAAGTGTAAGGAATGTCACAGCGGTCATGGGTGGCGACAAGGTTCATGCCACAGTAGATTTCCACCGTGTCGGCATCATAGAGAATCGTCACACGCTTTCCTATATATTCCTTGGGAACACTGTAATGGTGCTTGAACAACGAGACGTAAGAGTTCTTCCCGACAGTCATCAGTTTCCTTTCTTTCATTACGTAACGTTTCACGGGAAGCGGCCGAAGATAATCCTTCTCTCCCTGAAGGAACATTTCCTTGCGTGACACCTCCCGTCCGGCCATCACCTTTTCATTGAAATCAAGCAGGGAGACATGAACGGCGGTATTGAGTTTCTCCAGGCCGGAGAATGCCATTCCCTCTATGTCAAGGTAAATGGAACGGTAGAGGGGCTTTACGGCATTTTCTGCCAAGGCCTTGTCCTTGGGGTGACGCGCACGGGCGGGGATAGGCCGCACAGCCGTAATATCCGGCAAAAGCGGCGAAACCATCATTGATGACAGGCTCGCTGCGGTCGCTTCGTGTGACGGCAGCCTTCAGATTGTCGGGGACGATAGCCGCAGGAACGCCTTCAAAATATTGCATGGCATTCTCACATGCCTTTATCAGGTCTTCCTTGCGTTGAGACCACACGGCTTCGCAGCAGGTATAATGGCTGAACGGAAGGATGGCGACAAACACCTCGGCTTTCTTCGTCTCGCCCGTCATTTCATCAACGACTTCAAGCCTGTCACCGGCAAAGTCAATATACATCTGGTCGGCGGCATAGTGCTCGACATGACCGACGACCTTGATGTGAAACTTGTACTGACGGACAGCCCGTTTGAAGGAAGACAACTGATAGCCGTCAGGATATTCGGCATGGTATTCCTTGAACAGTTTTCGGACAGTCATGCCTTTGCGTGACAGGCGGGATACATAGCCGGGAAGCAAGGCCTCCAGTTCAATCCTCCTGGAAGAAGGCTCCCGATGCCGGGATGCCGTACAGCCGAACAGTTCATCCAATTGCCCGTCGGACAGGGAAAGAAGCTGTTCAATATTCTTGCCGCTTGAAAGGAACAGGCGGACATACTTGCGGACAGTATTACGGGAAGTATGAAACGTGGACGCCGTTTCCTTGATTCCCATGCCGGCCGCATAACATCTTAAAATGTTTTTGATTCGTTTATCCATTTGTATAGATTTTATTATCACCCCCGTTACACCAGGACTCGGGCACTCAAATCTACACAAAAAAATCTATAACAATAGGTGAACTAAGTGGTCAATACTATTTTGGCCAGAAGGGTCAATCATATTGTAGCCAAAGGGGACAATCCTGCTTGGCCAAAAGGGTCAAAGTCGCGTGGCTTTTCCATTGTATTACGGATGCAAAATAACAAAAAACAAACAGGGCAGGAAATGGAATATTTACCGGATAAGATGTAAAAAACTACGAAAAGGCAGGCTCTACCGATGAAGTGGGAAAAGAATGGTCTGTATGCAAGGAAAAAGCAACTACGTTTTCCCAGTACTTCCGTGGAAGTACTGAAGTACTGCAAAGGAAGTACTACAGTACTTTCAAAGAAGTACTGCAATCCTCCTTAGAAAGTACTGCGAACTGACTTTTCCTGATATAACTAGACGTTTTTTCTTTTTATAA
>UMJI01058377.1_pt1 | contig 13529 bp, 8 predicted proteins | sample 1965991 | NCBI WGS metagenome assembly UMJI01 (sample SAMEA4836140, study PRJEB28245) | human gut metagenome | biome: gut microbiome; material: fecal sample | place: Denmark | collected 2008
AGGGAGTGTGTCACAAGGTCTAAACCCACCTATAAGCGAGCTCATGTGGGTTTAGACCTTGTGCCCCTGGTATCATAATATACATATATATAACATATACATATATAATATATACATATAACACACACATATATTAATTAGATATTTTACATAACAATTTTTTATATCAATTTACAGCTTTTATTGTTTTATATTTCTTTCCATTGCTTTTAAAGTATATATCAGTATATATAACACATCTACAACTCATATATACATTTATTATAGTAAACAAGCGGTATAATGACAAGCATATTCTTCAATCTTTATTACAATCCCATACAACACAACCTCCTATTATTAATCTGTTGCATGCTTATACCGCTTAATTTCAGATTTATACAGCTTTATATTTCCATAAGGAACTCGTCTACATATTTCCTCATATCGCCAAATTCTGCATTAACCTCAGGTACATCAGACTTAAAGTCCAGCAGTTTATATACATAACCTTGTTCCTTGGCCTGTCTATAACTTTCTTTATACACAAGTTCAAAAAGCAGTGATATATGCCCCACTATATGGTCAACTGCACTCCTTCTTACACTTTTAAGTACTGTTTCCTTCTTATAAAAGCTCTCAAGTACCTCTTTGGTTATAACTCCGTTCTTAAGCTCCTCTGTTGTTACATCATATATAATCTCCATAGGAATATCTGCATTTACCTTAAATATATCAACCTTATCTGCATCACGCAGTATATCACAAAACATACGCTGTCTTTCGGTGAGGTCTTCTTTTACACGATACTTATTATGCTGTCTTATTGCCATTTCAAGAAGTCCTGTATCTTTATTGTGGTGCTCATTATTTTTTATTATCTGCTCAGCTTCTTCATTCCCTGAACGTGCAAGCTCACATTCTTCATAATACCCTTCTGCAAACTTCCTTATAAGACCTTCCTTAAACAGCAGGTCTGCCCCGAATTCTGCATGGTCTACTGACTGGACATCATTAAATGTACCGAAACGCCTTATCTGCTCAAATCTTCCTATGTCGTGTAACATTCCAAGAAGCCACGCAATATCCACATCCGGTTCACTTAAACCTAATGATTCTGCAATTCTTTGACACAATCCTGCTACTCTGTATGTATGATCTATCTTAAGCTTTATCTTTTCATCTGATGGGTCATAATTTCTTACATACTCTGCAAATGCATTGATAACATTTTCCCTGTTAATAACTGGTTTGTTAATACTTTCCACAACATCAATAAGTCCATTAAGGTCAGCACATACCATATATGTAAGCTTCCTGATATCATCATCTATTGCTATTGTATCGGGAATATGAACAACTCTCATATCTGCCGCATATCCAGCCTTAATGCCATTAATGCTGTCCTCAACTACTACTGCCTCTGACGGATTTACGCCTATTGCCTTAGCCGCACGAAGGAATATATCTGGTTCTGGCTTTCCATGTTCGACTTCATCTCCATATACAACCGCATCAAGATAATCCCACACTCCTATTTCATGAAGTGTTTTCTCAGCACTTTCACGCCTTGTTGATGTAGCAACTGCACACTTTAATCCATTATTTCTTATATATTCAAATATGTCCTTTACGCCCTTTTTAACAGGAATACCTTCTGTTTCCCTTATCTTGTATACATGCTGTGTTCTAAGCTCCTTCGCTTCCCAATAATCTATCACACCCTTGTAATAATCATCAAAGAACTTGCAGCAAAGCTCTGCCGGAGCACCCTTAAAGCTGTCTATAAGCCACATAGGCATATCCACTCCAAGCTGCCCTGCCGCCCATAGCCAGCCCTCATTAGACTGTCTTTCTGAATCTATAAGAACGCCATCCATATCAAATATAATGCCTGATACCATTTTTCTTCTCCTAGCAATCAAATGTCGTATTTTTACACTTTATATTATTTAAAGTAACTATAAAAGATATGTTTTTATAATTTATAACACTGACCAGCACCTGCAATTTTCAAATTTACCAATTTAGATATTTTAAACATCTTCTATCATTGAACTTTCATCCACAATGCCGTCATCTGCACCATCCTTATAAATACTTCTTAACATACTGTCCCGTATAAGACTTCTTAACCTTGGCAACCTCTTCTGGTGTACCCTTTGCAATAACTGTACCACCTCTGTCGCCGCCTTCTGGTCCCATATCTATAATATAATCGGCTGTTTTGATAACATCAAGATTATGCTCAATAACAACAACAGTATTACCGCCCTCTGCAAGCTTATGAAGTATATCAACAAGCTTGTGGACATCTGCAAAATGAAGTCCTGTTGTAGGCTCATCAAGAATGTATATAGTCTTTCCTGTACTTCTTTTTGAAAGCTCTGTAGCAAGCTTTATTCTCTGTGCCTCTCCACCTGAAAGCTCTGTAGATGGCTGTCCTAACTTAATGTATGAAAGTCCAACGTCATTAAGAGTTTCTATTTTTCTTCTGACTGATGGCACATTTTCAAAGAAATCAACTGCATCCTCAACTGTCATATCAAGTACATCATATATGCTCTTTCCCTTATACTTAACTTCAAGTGTTTCCCTGTTATAACGCTTTCCGTCACACACTTCACAAGGAACATATACATCAGGCAGGAAATGCATTTCTATCTTGATAATACCATCTCCGGAACAAGCCTCACAACGTCCTCCCTTTACATTAAAGCTGAAACGTCCTTTGTTATAACCTCTTTCCTTAGCATCTGTTGTTGAAGCAAAAAGATCCCTTATCATATCAAATACACCCGTATATGTCGCAGGATTAGAACGTGGAGTTCTTCCTATTGGCGACTGGTCAATATCTATAACCTTATCAAGCTGCTCGATTCCTATAATATCATCATGGTCACCAGCGATACATCTTGCACGGTTTAAAGACTTAGCAAGGTGCTTATACAGAATTTCATTCACTAGGGAACTCTTTCCTGAACCCGATACACCTGTTACACATGTAAATACTCCAAGTGGTATATCAACATCAATATTTTTAAGATTATTCTCCCTTGCACCCTTAACAGTTATCCAGCCTGTCGGCTTTCTTCTCTTAGCCGGCACTGGAATCTTGATTCTTCCGCTAAGATATGCACCTGTAAGCGAATCCTTGCATGCCATAATATCAGCTGCTGTTCCTGTCGCAACGACTTCTCCACCATTACGTCCGGCACCCGGTCCTATATCAACAATATAATCTGCGGCACGCATAGTATCTTCATCGTGTTCAACCACAATAACTGAGTTACCAAGGTCACGCAAATGTATAAGTGTCCCAAGCAGCTTGTCATTATCTCTCTGATGAAGTCCGATACTTGGCTCATCAAGTATATAAGCCACACCAACAAGTCCTGAACCTATCTGTGTCGCAAGTCTTATTCTCTGTGCCTCTCCTCCTGAAAGCGTACCTGTAGCTCTTGATAATGAAAGATAATCAAGTCCTACATCCATAAGAAACTGTATTCTTGCCTTAATCTCCTTAAGTATCTCTGCACCGATAAACTTCTGTCTGTCTGTAAGTTCAAGCTCATCTAAAAACTTCTTTAACTTAACAATAGACATATCTGTAATCTGATATATATTCTTATCTGCTATCGTAACAGCAAGAGATGATGGCTTTAATCTCTGTCCGTGGCAGGACTTACAAGGTCTTATGCGCATGAATTCCTCATACTGCTGCTTTGCACTGTCTGAGTAAGTTTCCCTGTATCTTTTCTCCATATTATGGATAAGGCCTTCAAATGCTATATCGTATTCTCCAACGCCTCTCTGGCCTTTGTAATGCACTTTAACACTTCTGCCCTTAGTACCATTTATAATCATATCCTTAATATCATCTGGATAATCCTTAAATGGTGTTGATAAACTGAAGTTATATTCCTTTGCAAGTGCACTCATAATAGCCCTTGAAAAGCTGCCCTCATCCTTTACAGACTGCCATCCCATACCAACTATAGCTCCCTCATCGATGCTTAATGAATCATCTGGTATAAGAAGCTCTGCATCAAAATTCATTGTATAACCAAGTCCGTAACAATCAGGACACGCACCAAATGGATTGTTGAACGAAAAGCTTCTTGGCTCTATCTCATCTATGCTTATGCCACAATCCGGACACGAAAAGCTCTGTGAAAAGTTAATCGGCTCACCATCTATAACATCAACTGTCATAAGTCCCTCTGCAAGCTTAAGTGCTGTTTCTATTGAGTCTGTAAGTCTTTTGTTAATTCCATCTTTAACTACAAGACGGTCAACAACAATTTCTATATTATGCTTCTTGTTCTTATCAAGATTTATCTCATCTGTAAGCTCATACATATTGCCATCAGCAATAACTCTTACATAACCACTCTTTTTAGCCTGTTCAAAAAGCTTCTTATGTTCACCTTTTCTTCCTCTTACAACTGGAGCTAATATCTGTATCTTTGTTCTTTCTGGAAGCTCCATAATAGTATCAACCATCTGGTCTACAGTCTGCTTGTTGATTACTTTGCCACACTTTGGACAATGTGGTGTACCTATTCTTGCATATAATAATCTGAAATAATCATATATCTCTGTAACAGTTCCAACTGTTGAACGTGGATTTCTGTTAGTTGACTTCTGGTCTATGGAAATAGCTGGTGAAAGTCCTTCTATGCTCTCTACCGCCGGCTTTTCCATCTGTCCTAAGAATTGCCTTGCATATGAAGATAATGACTCCATATATCTTCTCTGGCCTTCTGCATATATAGTGTCAAAGGCAAGACTTGACTTACCAGAACCAGACAGACCTGTAAGTACTACAAGACTGTCCCTTGGTATATCTACATCAATATTTTTAAGATTATGCTCACTTGCACCTCTTATTCTTATATAATTCCTGTAATCGCCTTTTTCCATATTCTATTTTCTCCGTTATTTCTTCTTTCTTAATCCTTAATCATCTCAATTACATAATGCTTTTTCTGTAAACAGCAACTGCTTTTTATAATTATGACACATACATCATATAATACTGTAATGATAATATCTGCCTGTCATTCCTGACTGCGTAATATTGCTTTTGAACTTATAGCCTCACCTTGTATAATAGCTATTAATTCTATCTGCCTGACTTCTTATCCTCATAAATATACTTATTAATCTCGATCATCTTATCACGAAGCATAGCCGCCTGTTCAAAGTCAAGCTCTGCTGCAGCCTTACGCATATTTTTCTCAATCTGCTTCTTAACCTTTTCAAGATCTTTAATGCTCATAGATTCATAATCTACATCAAGCCTTCCATTTGAATTATCTGCTTCTGCTGCCTTAGATATACTTATAAGATCTCTTACTGCCTTCTTTATAGTCTGAGGAGTTATTCCGTGTACCTCATTGTACTCCTGCTGTATCTTTCTACGTCTTTCCGTCTCAGATATAGCCTTTTCCATAGACTCTGTTATAGTATCTGCATACATAATAACGTGTCCATCTGCATTTCTGGCAGCTCGTCCTATCGTCTGGATAAGTGAAGTCTCTGTTCTTAAGAAGCCCTCTTTATCAGCATCAAGAATAGCCACAATACTTATCTCTGGAATATCAAGTCCCTCTCTAAGCAGATTGATACCAACAAGCACATCGAATCCGTCAAGTCGCATATCCCTTATAATCTTCTGTCGCTCTAGTGTATCAATATCCGCATGAAGATACTTGACTCTTATGCCGACTTCCTTAAGATAATCTGTGAGATCCTCTGCCATACGCTTGGTAAGTGTAGTTACAAGTATCTTATTCTTTTTCTCAACTTCCTTATTAATCTCACTTATAAGATCATCTATCTGACCCTCTATTGGTCTGACTGTTATCTCTGGATCAAGAAGTCCTGTAGGCCTTATAATCTGCTCTGCCCTCATAAGTTCATGTTCTTCCTCATACCTGCTAGGCGTAGCAGATACAAAAAGCATCTGTGATATCTTGCTCTCAAACTCCTGAAAATTAAGCGGTCTGTTATCCTTCGCTGATGGAAGCCTGAAGCCATAATCAACAAGTGTCGTCTTTCTTGCCTGATCGCCTGCATACATTCCCCTTATCTGTGGAATAGTTATATGTGATTCATCAACAATTATCATAAAATCATCTGGAAAATAATCCATAAGCGTATATGGCGGACACCCTGCCGGAAGCCCTGCTAAATGTCTTGAATAATTCTCAATACCTGAACAGAAGCCTGTTTCCTGCATCATCTCTATATCAAAGTTCGTTCGTTCTTCTATTCTCTGTGCCTCAAGAAGTTTATCCTCACTCTTGAAATACTCTATTCTCTCTGCAAGCTCTTTCTTAATATTCTCAATCGCCTTTTCCATCTTCTCTTTTTCAACAACATAATGTGAATTAGGAAATATAGCAACATGGTCAAGGTTACATTTAACCTCACCGGTAAGAGAATCAATCTCGCTTATCCTGTCTATCTCATCACCAAAAAACTCTACTCTCACAGCATCTCCACTGGAAGCTGACGGATATATCTCTACAACATCTCCCCTTACCCTGAATGTTCCTCTTTTAAAATCCTGGTCATTGCGCATATACTGTATATCTATAAGCTTTCTTATCATTTCATCCCTGTCTTTTTCCATACCTGGACGAAGTGAGATAACCATATTCTTATAATCAATAGGTGCACCAAGACCATATATACACGAAACTGATGCTACTATAATAACATCATCTCTCTCTGACAATGCCGCTGTTGCTGAATGTCTTAACTTATCTATCTCGTCATTAATCGAAGAATCCTTGGCTATATAAGTATCGCTCTGTGGCACATAAGCCTCTGGCTGATAATAATCATAATAGGATACAAAATACTCTACTGCATTCTCAGGAAAGAACTCTTTCATCTCAGAGTACAGCTGAGCTGCTAATGTTTTATTATGACTGATTATAAGAGTAGGCTTCTGTACATGCTGTATTATGTTCGCCATAGTAAATGTCTTACCAGAGCCTGTAACACCGACAAGTGTCTCGAACTGATTACCCTCTTCAAATCCCTGCACAAGCTTCTCTATTGCACGGGGCTGATCTCCTGTCGGTTTATAAGGAGCGTGTAACTTGAATTCCATAACAATTCTCCCTTCGTTAATCTATAGTAAAATAGTCAACAACAATATTATTTAATAGTATTTACCTTATATATTGATTTTACTACAAATAAATGCCTTTGTCTATCAAAACAGAACATTTGTTTTATTTTATAACAAAAATCACCTGACTGCTGATACACAACAGATTTCAACAAACTGCCAATCTGCATATCAGCCATCAGGCTTACTGTAATTTATATATTTTCCATTTGCATATATTTAATTAATCTGTGCTTCCACATTCTTAATTGCCTCATCAAGCTGGGTATCAACATCTGCATCAGTATCATATTCCACTACCATATCTGGAGTAACACCTTTTCCGTGTATATCCTGACCCTTTGGTGTAAAATACTTGGCAATTGTGAACTTTATTGCACTTCCATCTGTAAGTGGTTTAACTGTCTGCACAATTCCTTTGCCATATGTCTGGGTTCCAATTATCGTTCCTTTGCCATAATCCTGTATAGCACCTGCAAATATCTCTGAGGCACTGGCACTATTGCCATTTACAATGACTGCCAGTGGCAGATTGAACTCATCATTATCCTGACCTTTATACTCTTTTCTATTGCCCTGCTTATCCTCTGTATACACAATAAGTCCGTCAGGAAGCATATATTTAAGCATACCTACAACCGTATCAAGCAATCCACCTGGATTGTTTCTTATATCAATTACAAGTCCTTTCATACCCTGTGACTGCAAATCTTCAACAGCCGCCTTGAACTGCTTTGTTGTTACCTCTTCAAACTGTGATATCGAAAGATAACCTATATTATTATCAAGAAGTGTATATGACACTGTCTTTGCTTCAACAGCATCTCTTACCGCAGAAAATGTCAGTCGCTCAGTTCCACGAATGACCTCCAGCGTGACAGATGTACCCTTGTCGCCTTTAATAAGTGCAACGGCTGATGAAAGCTCCATACCTGTTATGTCCCTGCCATCAACATTTACAACCCTGTCGCCACTCCTGAGTCCAGCCTGATAACCTGCCCCATTATCATATACATCTACAAGAAGAACACCACCTTCACCGCTAAGCTGGCAGACTGCTCCTATGCCATAGAACTTGCCATTTGTTGACTCCTTTAAGGCTTTATATTCATCCGCTGTATAATACATGGTATACTTGTCACCATATGAACTAAGATACGCCTTGTAAATGTTATCTTTGGCGGTTTCATCATCTACATCACCAAAATAAAAGGATTCAAGCACAGAATCAATTGCATTAAGCTTGCCTTCTACCTCACTTCCAATTCCGTCTGAATCTGTGACTGCATCAGATTGTATATATACATCTCCATTAACACCTATATGAATGTAGCCTTTAGCTATACACACTGCTGCCACACTTAATATTAGAAGTATAACAGCCATAAATGCTGATACAGCACCGATAATCATTCCACTTGCAAAGCCTTGTGATTTCTTCTTTCTTGGCGGCTGTGCATTTCTTCTTAAATCATTCATTCCATACAAATCACCAATATTTCCACGATTATCCGAAGCACTATTATTAATTCTGTTACCGGCATTGTTGTCATTATCTGCATTAACATTATTACTTGCATTGATATTATCACCAGCATTAAAATCGTCACTATTGACATTATCATTTGAATAAATGTTGTTATTTTGATTGTCCATACCTATATGCCTCTGCATTTATTAATATTTATTTGCTTAAGTAGTTCCAAGGTGAAACATAACTTCCGTTATATCTTACATCAAAATGTAGATGAACTCCGTCAGAATCACCAGTTGTTCCCATAAGTGCTATCTTCTGTCCCTTAGTTACATGTGTTCCTGCACTGACAAGAAGCTTTGAAGCATGCAGATATCTTGTATACAATCCACCACCGTGATTAATCATAATATAATTCCCCGCTGATGAACTAAATGTCGCAATTACCACGTCACCATCATACGCCGCATATATAGCATCACCCGCAACGCCTCTGTTAAGTGCACCGATATCAATTCCCTTATGCGGAGAACTTCTGCCCTCTGTATCACCATAAGGTGAGGTTATCCTTGTTGACTCTGTAGGCCACTTGAACTTTCCACCATCATATTTTACAACATTGGCACTTCCACTATTCTCCTTGGCCTTAATCTCTGCCTCTATCTTAGCAATATATTCGTCCTGAGCCTTTATATCAGCTTCTATCTTAGCTTTATAATCCTCCTGCTGCTGCTTATTCTTCTGCAATGAAGCCATTTCACTTTTCTTGGTTGACTCAAGCAGTGAAAGTGAAGCTCTCTTATCTTCAAGCTCCTCCTGCTTGGTTACAAGTGTCTCCCTGTCTGTTTCTAACTGTGCTTTGGCGACAGTTATATAAGTAACAGTAGCATTATATTTTTCAAGCATTTCCCTGTCATACTGTGAGATTTTTGTAATATATTCCGCCTTATTAAGCATATCACCCATACTCTGGGAATTCATAAGCAATGCAAAATATGTTTCATCATTATGTTCATACATAAACTGAATTCTAAGCTTCATTGAACTATACTGTTCTTCTGCCTCTATCTCTGCCTGTGCAAGCTTTTCTTCTGTATCCGCTATCTCAGCCTCTATCCGCTCAACCTGCTCATTAACCTCATTAAGCTCACCATCAACACTGGACATCTGTGCATCAAGCTTGGCAATATAAGCTATCATATCATCGTTCTGTGCCTTTAAGTCTTCAATTATTTTCTCTGTCTGTTCATACTGGCTCTGCAAATCTTTTTTCTTGCTGTTAGCATCATTGAGATTCTGCTTATCATCTCCATATACATCATAATATGACACTGCAAAATATGGTATTACAAGCACAAGTACCATCAACAATGGAATAAGCCTTTTTGCTAATGCTCTCCTCATACAACTCCTCCATTCAGCCAAACCATTTATAAAATGCATACAAACAGCCGCTTAACAATAGCATAACAATCTATACTGTCAGATACCATTTTTATTTTTAAATAGGACTTCCACATATCATATACAATCACATAATATAATCTTCATATATAATACATAATCATATAATTCAATGCAGCAGTCCTATGTCTGGCTAATATTATCTGCTATACATTAGCATGCTTTCTTACGGCAAAGAAGCTTCCTAATGCACCTATTCCGATACCAAGAAGAATTCCTACTGGAACCAGTATTCTGAATACATCATTAACCGGCATAAATGCAAGAATATTCTGAAGTATCGAGAACTTATTCATAACAAAATTAATAATATTCTCATATACAAATCTAAGAATAACTATTGGAATAATTGAACCAACAAGTCCAATTACAATACCTTCTACGAAGAATGGTGCATTAACAAATGCATCTGTAGCACCTATATACTTCATAATAGAAATCTCTTCTTTACGGACAGTAATACCTATTACAATTGTGTTAGTAATAAGGAATATAGATACTGCAAGAAGAATAACTATAATTGCTATTGTTATGTAACTAACAAGTCTTGCGGCACTAGCAAGTCCACTTGCTGTTGCCTCTGAACGGTTAACCTGTCTTATACCATCAAGATTTTCAAGGTATGTTACAAGTGTAGCCTGACTTGAAGCTTCATTAAGATATATCTCATATGATGAAGAATTAGCAAGAGGATTATCATCCTTGAAACCCTCTGCAAGTTCTGGGTAATCTTTAAAATACTCAGCCTTGTAATTCTCCCACGCTTCATCAGCTGATGTATAATGAATTCTTGACACTTCATTACGCTGGCTTATCGTATCGCCAAGCTTCTTAATATCTGCGTCTGTAAGTCCTTCATCGAAAAATACTGTTACACATACTTCATTCTCAGCCTTATGAATCATATACTGAAAATTGGATACAAGTGCATAGAATACACCAAAAAGGAATATACACGCTGTAATTGTTGCTATAGACGCAAGAGAGAACAATCTATTACGATAGATGTTCTTTAATCCGTCTTTAATATGATAAAATAACGATCTAATCTTCATAGAAATAACCACCTTTTTCCAAATCACTGATAATCTTGCCTTCGCTCATAGTAATAGTTCTCTTCTTCATCTGCTGAACTATCTCCATATTATGAGTAACAACAAGTACTGTTGTTCCCTGCTTGTTAACCTGATCTAATATCTTCATAATCTCATTAGAATTAGCTGGGTCAAGGTTACCTGTAGGCTCATCGCACAATAATATAGCTGGCTTATTAACCAGTGCTCTGGCTATGGCAACTCTCTGCTGTTCACCACCTGATAACTCATTAGGAAATGACTTATACTTATCAAGAAGTCCTACCATTGAAAGCATAGCAAGAACCCTGCTCTTAATCTTCTTATTAGGAGCTTCGACAACTTTCTGTGCAAATGCAATATTATCGTATATATTACGATCTGGTAAAAGTCTGAAATCCTGAAATACAACACCGATATCTCTTCTAAGATATGGTAACTTCTTTCTTGTAAGTTTATTAAGGTACTTTTTATTAACGTATATCTTACCCGATGTTGGGTCAAGTTCCTTAAGAAGAAGCTTTATAAGAGTTGACTTACCTGAACCACTCTTACCTACTATAAACACGAATTCTCCTTTCTGAACGTGAAGATTAATTCCGTTCAAAGCAGGAACTCCAGATGTATACGTTTTGGTAACATCTTCCATTATAATCATTATTAATATTCCTCCAAATTAGTATGTATCTTTACTTTCCATATATTTCATATATTTAACTACCATAAGTGCAATCTTAAATGTTATGGCATCATCAAACACTCTCAAATCAAGGCCTGTAGTCTTCTGAAGCTTATCTAGTCTGTATACAAGAGTATTTCTGTGGATATATAACTGTCTTGATGTCTCTGATACATTAAGGCTGTTATCAAAGAACTTGTTAATTGTTGATAACGTCTCCTCATCTAAATCATCAGGTGACTTTCCGTCAAATATCTCTCTTATGAACATCTGACAAAGTGGAAGTGGAAGCTGATATATTAAACGTCCAATACCAAGTCTGTTATATGCAACAACATTCTTGTCACTATAGAATATCTTGCCTACATCAAGAGCCATATTAGCTTCCTTGTAAGAACGTGATACTTCTCTTATATCATTAACAATAGTACCATAAGCAATATGAGCAGAACTCATAGCCTCTGTATTTAACATATCTATAATAACTTCTGCTGTCTTATCAAGGTCTTCGTAAGTTTCATTACTCTTAACCTCTCTGACAAGTATTATACTCTTCTCGTCAACTGCTGTGATAAAATCCCTTGTTCTTGAAGCAAATAAAGTTCTTATTGTCTCTAATGCATTAATATCTTTCTCGTGCTTAGTCTCAATAATATATACAACTCTCTTTACATCCGTATCAATATGAAGCTTCTCAGCTCTTGTATACATATCAACCCTTAGAAGATTATCAAGAAGAAGATTCTTTATAAAGTTATCCTTATCAAATCTTTCCTTATAAGCAACTAAAAGATTCTGTATCTGAAATGCTGCAAGCTTTCCTAACATAAATACATCATCAGTTGTTCCCTTAGCCAATATTATATACTCAAGATTGCCATCTTCAACAACCTTAAAGAACTGATATCCATTAACCACCTGACTATCTGCTGGTGAATCTATAAATACAAGTGCATCTGCTGTACATTCAGCAACATTATCAAATGTCTTAGCTACAACCTTGCCCTCTGCATCAATAACACATAAATCAACTCGTGATATTTCTTTTAACCCATCAACGGTTGTCTGTAAAATCTGATTTGAAATCATATTATACTCCATTCCTTCGCATCTTTTTGACATTTACTATATCATTGTAAAGCAAAATGACAAAAAAAAAAAGAGGAAATGTATAGAAATTATACACTTCCTCTAAATTTTATAAAATAATTATATTTGAATAATACAAATATCTAATTATGTATAGTAATTAGTGAGTAATTACCATTTCTGTTTCCTTATCAAATACATGAAGTCTTGCAACATCCATAGCGAATTCAACTTCATCACCTGGACGAGCTGTTGTTCTAGGATTAACCTTAGCTGTACATGTAACATCACCAATTTCATAGTGAAGGTTAACTTCAGCACCAAGTAATTCATATACTCTGATTGTTGACTTAAACTTAGTATCCTGATGAGCAGCGATAAATTCTGGATCATCTTTAACGTCTTCTGGACGGATACCAACTACAACTGTCTTTCCAACATAACCTTCATCGATAAGCTTCTTGCTCTTTTCAGCTGGAAGTTTGATAGTAACTTCTTCGCTCATCTTAAGAACTGCCTGTGAACCTTCCTGAGATACTGTAGCATCAATAAGGTTCATCTGAGGTGAACCAATGAAACCAGCAACGAAGATGTTGTTAGGTGTATTGTAAAGGTTCTGAG
>UMJI01039997.1_pt1 | contig 13394 bp, 11 predicted proteins | sample 1965991 | NCBI WGS metagenome assembly UMJI01 (sample SAMEA4836140, study PRJEB28245) | human gut metagenome | biome: gut microbiome; material: fecal sample | place: Denmark | collected 2008
TTTGAATCTTGAATTTCAATCCTATTATAGTCTTATTTTTAACCTTGATTTCAGTCAACAAAGTAATCATCAATCAGCATAATTTCAATCCTATTATAGTCTTATTTTTAACCCCTGTAGGTTACAAAGGAGGTAAAAACGAGTATAAAATTTCAATCCTATTATAGTCTTATTTTTAACCAAGGTCAGGATCAATACTTTTACTAACAGTAGCATCATTTCAATCCTATTATAGTCTTATTTTTAACTTCATGCTCAGATATAACCACAAAGATATATCCATATTTCAATCCTATTATAGTCTTATTTTTAACATTATTAAGTAAATTCCCTTATTTTTTGAATAAGAATATTTCAATCCTATTATAGTCTTATTTTTAACACTCCTGTTGCTGAAATGGAATTACATTTTAATAAATTTCAATCCTATTATAGTCTTATTTTTAACATTATATGTAATCAATGAAGAGTATGAACTTGATTTAATTTCAATCCTATTATAGTCTTATTTTTAACTAATCTTTCTGGGATTTCATGTTTACCATCATTATTTCAATCCTATTATAGTCTTATTTTTAACAACACTTTTGCAACAAGCAACATCACAGCAGCCAGATTTCAATCCTATTATAGTCTTATTTTTAACAGGCCACATTTTTTCTCAAAAAGGGCTAAAATAATTTATAATTTATTTATTCATGCACTTAAATTTGTTGATTATAAAAAATGTTTTTTATTTATATGTATCAACAAAGAAGACAAAATAATTGAAAATAAAAAATAAAACTTAGAAATTTATAAAATAAAATATCAACCTATTTAAAAGAGAATTATCCTATTTAAATAAATAAAACTTAAAAAAATAATCAAAAAATAAAATTTTTTAAATAGCTAAAAAATAATCAAAAAATAAAATATGTGATAAACAAAGCTTTTAAAATTTATTTTATCAAATTTAACAGTTTAAATAAAATTAAAAATATCAAATTTATAAAATTTCATCGATAGGTGCTTTTTCAATACCTAAAACCTCACGATTCATCACATCAGCCATTCTTAATTTATAAATTATAACTGAATCAACCTCTGTATCAATTATTTTCATTAAACCATCATGAATTATCTTAAACTCGCTTTCACTAGCTTCTCCTTCAAAAACAGAATTTTGAATCCAAAAGAGGTACTGCCTTAAAAATGACTTTACTTTATTGACCCGCTCAACCTTAATATCATAAACTATAATTACATACATAAAGTCACCACCAGCTTACGAATGGATCATATTTTTCAATGCCTAAAATATGTTTTTTAAGTTTATATGCTTCTAATCGGATTAATCTTTGGTAAGAAACATTTTTCTTTAATTTTTTATGTTTAATCGTTTTTTCAAGTCGTTTATTGTATTCTTTAATGAATTTATTTCGTCCTTTATCATTTAAAAGACAACAGTTTAAATCTTCATTAAAATCTTTTTTAGATAACATTCTTTTGTTAACCATATAAAAAATCAATCTATCAACAAAAATCGGCTTAAAAATTTCACTAAGATCCAAAGATAGTGAAAATCTTCTTTCAGAAGGTTCATGAAGATAAGATATTGTAGGATTTAATTGTGTATTATACAATTCTGTCAAAACTGTAGAATACATCATTGAATTTCCAAAGCTAATTAAAGAATTTATCATGTTTTTAGGAGGTTGTCTGGATCTGCCTTCCATTTTAAAATCATCGGGAAGAATTTCATCAAATTTAGAATAATATTCCGAGCGAATCCTACCTTCGATATTCATTATTTCAGTTATTTTATTTGTTGAATTTAACTCTGATAATGTTTCTTTAATATTGTTTTCAATTTTATAATATGCCAAAACCTTTAAAATATTATTTGCTGCTCCTTCAACAAATAATTTAGCTAACTCCAACCTTTTTTGAATATTTAAATAATAATCTGCCTGTTTTACTAACAAATCACCAGACAATAATGTTTCACGAGGATAATAAGATCAGCTATAAAAACCATAATAATTGAAAAAATGAATAGGAACTCCATTTTTAGATAAAAGACTCATTACCTGTGAAGAAAATGTTATCTGACCATATGCATAAATTGAATATACTTTATTGATTGGGATTGGTTTTTTACCTTTTTCATTGACAAAATAAATAGTATTTTCTTTCCTTTTAAGAATCCCTTCAGACAAGATATAATAATTCTTTTTTGACATTTTAAAAAACACCTCTATGAAAAACAAAACTCAAAATAAGCACATTTACTGCAAATTCTTTTCTTTTTAGGTTTTGGCATCGAACTATCAACAATATTTTTGATATTGTCAATTATTTCAAATAAATCTCGTTCTTTTTCTTTTGTTAAAGTAATTTTCTTCTTTTTACGACTATCAGGATAATTTAAAAAACCCACAACATTTTTTATATCCTTTTCATGTTTTAAATAAAACATATAATATAAAAGTTGATATTCATTAGCTAAATTCATTTTTTGGGACTTTTTTACTTCATGAATTTCAACAGAATCAGTTATTTTAATAAAATCCACATTGATTAAGTTATCAATAAGAAAGTCTTTTTCTCTTTTAAAACTAGTTTCATGTAAAAATTTGCCTAACTTGACATTCTCATGCTCATCTTCTAATTGAATATTATGAGAAAATAACCATAATTTAGTTTTGCATATGAAGTAGTAATTAATTTGAGTTCCATTAATTTTAGAAATCATAAAATTCATTTATAAAATTGTGGATTATTCATCCGAAAGTTTTAATCCCAATTCCGAATCATATTTTACATCGATAAAGTAAGTATTGCTATTTAAATCAAATTCAACATTATTATCCTTTTGAAGTTTAAAAAATTGACCTTTACTAATTGACAAACAATAACCCATAGATTTATAATATCGTTTATTATTTATTTCATCCAAATATTCTTCCCTAAATTTTTGAGGAACAACCTCATAAGAATCAAAAAGATTATAAAAATCATTATCTTTATTAAAATTTATAAAAGGGACAATATTTTTTAATAACCTGTTAAAAGAGAGTTTTACTTCATCAAAAGTTTCTTGATTTTTTGAATCATAACCCTCACTGTATACATAATCAATAATCTCTTGAATTTTACTTTCTGGTAAAATATCAAAATTATTTAAAACATCTAATGTTTTATTAACCAAATTTTGATTATAAATATATTTATCATTATCAGACCCTATTTTAAAAATATTAACCTGTTTAATAATATCATCTTTCCATCCTCTGCGATTAACCCTACCAAATCTTTGAATTAATGCATCCAATGGAGCTGGCTCAGAATATAAAACATCATAATCAATATCTAAAGAAACTTCAATAGCTTGAGTACCTATTAACAGATTTAAATTATCTAAATTTTTTTCTATTCTTTCCCTATCTTTTAATATAAATCTACCATGTAATAATGCAGAATTATCCACATCATTTTCCTTAAACCATTCATAAATAAATTGGGCTTTATCCACAGTATTGCAGACAATCAATACTTTTTTACCAGAATTTATATCATTTAATATTTTATCGCAACAATTCTCAATACAATTATTAATTATATTAACTTTATGGCGAGTAAATGAATCTAATTTTTTTGAATCTAAAGATATGAAATTAGAAATATCCAATTCCTTAGAAAAAAGATTTTTTAAAAAAGACGGAAGTGTAGCAGACATGATAAAAATATCTACACCAAATTTACTTTTTAAAATTTTAAGAGATTCTAATAACAAACAAGTGACTCTAGCATCATATGCATGAATTTCATCTAAAATTAATAAACTGTTTGTTAATTCAGATAATCCCATTTCAAAACCTTTAACTCCAAAAAAGAATTTAATAAGTTGAAAAGGTGTTAAAATTTTATAAGGCCTATATATTTTCTTTGTTAAATTTTGAATTCTTTTAGTTTCAAAGTTAGACTCATCATAATCTCCAGACTCAACAGATTTATAAATAAAATAAGATGCTTTACCATGAGAAATGCCTACTAATTCATCAGAGCCCAAATCTTTGACTAATCTATTATACATAGCATTTATGCTTGCAGTAAACGGCAAAACATAAAAAATCCTTTTAGAAAAATTATCAGTCTGATTATTATCCGCCCATAAAAAAGAAGCTTCTGTTTTACCACTACCAGTTGGGGCTATTAAGAAACTACTTCCTTTTGTTTTAGAAGCTATCAGTTGTGTTTTTCTTAATGAATCAAAAGTATATAAATCTCCATTTTTTACTGCTGAAAGTATTTCATATTTAGATCCTGAAGCTAAATAATCACAAGCATTCATAAAACCTTTTAAAAAATAACCATAAATACCATGTAATTCATTATAATTACCTATCTTAAAATCTTTAAAATAATTAAGCACTGTTTGATTATAAACACTTCTTAAATCCTCAAAAGAAATATTATTAGGCGTTTTTAATTTATATCCCAAATATTTTTCGCTCAATTTTGGAACTAAATTTAAATAAGATATTAACTCATCAAAATTAGGTTTTAACTCAAATAATTTTTCGTCAAAAACACGTTTAGCTTCTTTATTTTTTATTTGATAATCTTTTCTTAACTTTTTAACATCTTTATGGTGAGTTATAATTGTTAAACCAATTGCATTTATTGTAACTTCTGGAAAAATATCATTTAAAGAAATAATAAAACATGCAGATAGTATTTCATGCCTATATCCCCAATAATTATTTGAATTTAAAGAATTTTGAAAACCTACTGCTGCTTTACCAAAATCGTGGAAAAATAAAATATAAAAAAGATGTTCCCAAAAATCAGGAACACCACATATTTTAGGAACATCAGGATAACATTCTTTAATACATTTAAAAACTTTTAAAGTATTTTCCGTATGCTCCATTAATGTTTCATTAGGTTTAGCTAAAATAACCATAATATAACCTACTTATGAATCCAAACTCCCCAATTTAACTCAGAATCAAAATAACAATCACCAGAATAATCAAAAAATTGATTCATCAATAGATATGGTTTGGTTCCAATTGCTTTTCTAGGAATTGAATCTGAAAAATGTGTAGGTAATGCTTGAATAATTCCAAATGCACCTTCAATACCAAATGGTAAAATTGTTTTACCTAACTTAACATTATTCTTTTTTTCCATCTCAATTTCTTTAATTTCACTAATAATAGCTAAATCTGAAGATCTTCCAAGTAAAATTGGATATGCTGGATTTTTAAAATATTTTTTAAATTCCAAATCATCAGTATATAAATATAAACTAGGATTAAATAGAAACTCTCTTTTAGCTACATTAGATTTGTTTCCTTTTAATCCTTTTAATTCATAAATTGTCTCTAAATCTACTGCTTTTGCATCATAATCAAAAACAAAACCAACATTTGTTTCATCAGGAGTAACTAACTCTCCTTTAGCAGCAGACAATAATCCATAAATTGTACTTAAAGGAGGAACTGGCAATGTTGGCTGAAATCCACTTATAAATGCAGGATATCTAAATGAAGCAGTCCACCCCTCAATTAAAATCCTTAAATATTTCATTTAAATCAACTTAGGAATTTCATCAGAAAATTTATCAGTTATCTCTTTAATAGTTCCAATATGAACATTTTCTTTATTTTTAGCATATTCAATTATTTTATCTTGAGTATCTTTTAAAAATCCTGTTCTAACACCAATGAAAATATCTGATTTAATAATATCAGAATAATCTGAAATTACTTCATCTAAAGCATTCAAATCAAATATAAGTTCTCCTTTTTCTTCACGGACAATATTCATGAAAATATGATTCCCACCATCAATAGCAGCAAGAACTATTATTTTTGGAGTTACATCTGTTAAATGGGATGCGGATTTAGCTCCTCCAGACAAATAAGGTAATGCATTAATAATATCTTGTGTACGTTTAATTCTAATGTCTTTATCCATTATCCATTTATCTTCTTCGTGTTCCAATCCTCTTTCTTCAGCTAATTTCAATAAATCAGCAGACATATTTTTATATCCTGTTTTTTCACTTTCGGAAAATATTCCAACAGCCCCTAAATCAATTGAAAAAATACCTTTTAAAATATTTGAATAAAATTCATGATCATAAAGTACAGAATCCCCCTCATGACGAGACATGACTCCAAAATCTTCAGTTGGATCCTGACCAATTACTGCAATTAGAGGTGAATTTTTTAAAGGAGATATTCTTGTAACTGTAACTTCAGTTTTTTTACTTGGAGCCCTCATATATCCAAAAACATCATCATCAGGATAATCAATAGGATTTGCACTAGTGAATGCAATTTTTTTTTCACGAGTAATAGGAGACATTTCCCAATCAAATTTATCTTCCAAAGTTTCTCTCCACCAATATCTTAAAGCTTGACCAGAAACATAAGGATACCTAGTCATTCCTTTTCTAATAGTTTTAACTCTAACAATATTATCTGTTCTATCTCCAGCATCAGGTCCTGCATTATTAAGCGCAGAATGAGGTGCATCAATTAACATTAAACCTACAACATTATTTGTCATTTTTATTCCTCCAATAATTCTTCTTCTGAAACTTCTTCAACAAAATCATTTTCAACCATCCAATCATGCAAGTTTTCATATATTCTAAAAAGCAACAAATCTTGAGTTTCTCTCCAAGTTAAATTACCTTCAGGAAATAAATTAACTACATAATCATCAAAAGTAAATAATAATTCATTATCATCTTTAATTTTACTTTTAAGAATTTTTCTTAAAACATTCCTAAAATTATTATATGAAGATGCATTCTCCAAACTAGATAATGTTTTTTTACTATCATTAATTTCAATATATTTTGATAATTTATCTCCAACAGTTTTTATTGCATCAATTCTTTTTTCATCCATTTTTCTAACCTCTCTTATATATGCATTAACTAATTTCCATGAACAATAAGTTTTTTTATATTTAAAATTGTAAAAGTACTTTAAAATAGATTTATTCACTAATAAATTGTTATAAACAACATTTGGTTTGTTTTTGTAATAATACTTTTTTTTATCCTTGTTAAAAGTTTCCTTTTTATCCCATTTAACACGTTGATATCCTTTTTTAAGAATAAAATTCCAATTATGTTTATCTTCTAATGGAATATCTACTAAAAAATTAAACACCTCCATAGGCAATGTATAAATTTCAAGATATGGTTCTCGATTATAATTAGTAAAATAATAAAAATTCAAAGATGGATTTTCATCTCCCCACAAATCAGATGAAGAAATCACTTTTATAATAATTTCAAAAATTGCATTGACTGGTCTTGTAATTCCATCATTACAGCAACCAGTGTAATTTTTCAATGCTATTTGATTATCCACATTTTGAATCGTTTTTTTAGCCCATAAACTCATTACTAATTCTGAATCAGAATGCAATAAAATAAATTTTCCTCCACAGGCATACATTAATAATGGAGAAAATTGAGTTAAAATAACACATAATGAACAATAATCTGCCCCCTCATTAGCAAATGAAAAATAATTTTTTAAAGATCCAGATCCAGTCAATGGAATTGTACTTTTTCCAAACACATTAACTGAATTTCTTCTACCACAACCCATACAAGAACCTTCATCTTGAATATCTTGAATATTTTCAATTTCAGATTTTAAATCATTGAAATATTTTTCTGAACGATTTCCTTTAATGGCATTATTAACTAAAGAAGAATTTGGAAAAATACTATACATATTTGTATTCCAAGCATCATTAAGATAAAGTTTAGAAATGAATTTTGCTTCATTCTCAATATCTTCAATTGTGATATTGTTGATTGATTTGTCTAGCATACCTTTAAGTGCAAAAATACCTGCATCAATAAAAGGATTCCCAGTTATTTTTAAATCTAAATTTTTAGACATGCTTTTTCTCCTTATTAAATTTATTTATCCTAAAATAGACTGATTTTAAGAATATGTTCATTTTTTCAATCACAAAATGTACTTATTATACAATCTAATATTTTGTAACTCCAACTATTTAAAAGTAACCTAATGAGCATATTCTTAAAAAAAAATTATTAATGAAAGATAATAACTTGTTAATAAATAATATTATAATCAAATATTTATAAATATATCTATTTTAATATTAAAAAATAAAAAACAATCTCTAAAATATTATAAACAATGTTCAAAATTGATTTTAAATTCAAAAACAAAAGATACTTTAATTATCCAAAATAAATAAGAATATTAATGAGACTCGAAATTATCTTAAAAGGAAAAAACAACTTTAAAGTTCCATTTAATTACAATCATATTTTATCAGCAATTATTTACAATAAAATAGCTGATTTAAATTTTGCCAATGAATTGCACTCCTCAAAATCATTTAAATTTTTTACTTTTTCTCAAATCTATATTCCTAAAAGAAGAATCGTTAAAGATGGAATAATAGCTAAAGACGGAGTTATTAGTTTTTATATATCTTCACCTAATGATTTTTTAATTAAAAGTCTTGTTGACGGATTTCTTGAAGATTTAGAAATAAGCTTTCAAAACCAAAAATTAACAATTCAAAAAATTGAAGCATTAAAAACCCCTGAATTTTCATCTAAAAATGAATTTAAAACCTTGGCACCAATAATTGTCAGAACTAAAAAAGAAATTGATGGTGAACTTAAAATTTGGGATCTTGCACCTTCAGATAAGTTTTTCAAATCATTGGAAAATAATTTAATAAAAAAATATATTAAATTTAATAATTTAACAAAAACTGATAAAAAAATCAATATATATTCAGATATGAATTTTGTAAAAAGAAAACGAATTTCAATAAACAAAGGCAATGCTACAACTCATCACAGAGCTTATATGATGGATCTTATTTTAGAAGGTGACCTCGACCTGATTGAATTTGCTTATGATGTCGGAATAGGTGAGAAAAATTCAATGGGCTTTGGAATGATTAAATTATTGGAATAAATTAATAAAAATAAAAAAAAGAGTTAAGAGAAGATTTCTCCTAACTGATTGTAATTTTATTTCCAATTTGATAACTGTTCCATATTGAAGTGATGATATATTCTCCCCTGAGAAGTCGGATATTTAAACTTGCAACACCATTATCTGCTGTTGTTTTATTGTAAAATACTCCGTTTATATTGAATATCACTGTCTGATTAGCTAAGGGTTTTCCCTGACCGTCAAGAACAGTTGCATTAAACTTACTGCCGTCCTTAAACTTCATGGACAAATCATCAGTAAGCAGAACACTTTTAACAACCACATTATTTCCCACATCGTATCCTTCATATATTGCAGTTACAATATATTTTCCGGGATTCAAATTGATGTTTAGTGTTACTGTACCATTTTCATCAACTGTCCTTTTATAGAATACCCCGTTTATGTTGAATGTTACATTTTTACCAACAGCTAAGCTTCCGTCTTTATCATAGACTTTTGCTGTGTATTGTGTGCTGTTTTTATAATATTTAACTATATCATGGTTTTCACAGATAAGAGCTTTGACAGTTATGTTGAAACCTTTTTTCTCATTGTTTACAGGGTTGTATGCCGTTAAAATGTAGGTTCCGGGTCTTAAATTAATGTTTAATTTTGCATAACCTGAATCATCAGTGTTTCTTGTATAAAACACACCGTTGATATTGAATGTAACTGCCCTTTTAGCTAAAGGGTTTCCTGAACTATCAATGAATTTTGCATAAAACTGGGTTTCATTTCTGAACATCTTTACAATATCATTTCCTGAGATAGTTTCATATACTTTTACATTGGCTTTTTTGGAATCACTGCCGAAACGCCCATTATAACTTACTTTGGCAAGATATTCACCAGAATCCAGATTAATGGCCAGTGAAGCAGTGCCCTTATCATCACTAACTTTTTTATAATCAACACCATTGATATTAATAATAACATTTTCACCAACAATAGGATTGCCATTAACATCCTTTAAGCATATGCTAAACCTTTCAGGACCTCTATAATATTTGTTTACGTCATCTGCACAAAGTACAGCACCATAATCATTTGCAAATAATTTATCGCTTCCGACAAAATTGTTATCCAGTGAATGGTATAAATCAAACTGTCCTGATTTAAGTGCCTTAAGAGAAATTGTGATGTAATTATTCATACCACAGTCATTTAAATTCCAAACTACAATGTTACCAGAATCCAATCTGTAATTTCCCCTAGATACACTTGCATTATTAAAATCAAATCCTTCAGGAAGAGCAAACTGAACTACAGGGCTTGAATGAGCAATATAGTTAACCTGATATTTCAGCTCAATACTATCGCCAACAGGACATGAGCTGACGGGAGTCAGTAATCTGAAAACTTCAATACTGTTTTCAAAAACATGAGTTCCCAAAAACACTTTATCTCTGGCTAATGGAATGGAATTTCTTGAATGGAAATTACTGAAGTAATAAACATTATCTGCCATATTGGATGTTGAGCGGCCAACACCTCTACCATCATCATTTGATGCATAGGAATCTACTCCATAGGACAGTCCATTAGAAGAAGCAGTCAACTTCCAGTGATAAGTCATTATATTTCTCCTATTGACACCATAGCTGTCAGTATAAACTTTTTTAATGGCTGCATCAACCGGATTCAGACTGCTGTCATAACTGCCTTTTTGAGACATGGAATAAACATTAGGACATAAAACATACTGTCCTGGCTGCAGTTTAGAAACATGATACAAATTACTGAAAACAACACCATAGGTTCCGTCAGCTGCCTTAATTACAAAATGACCTAAAGAATATCTGGACATTATCTTATAAATTCTTGAAAGATAATCATTTGTAATCTGATTGGTGACAACCATTTCAGAAGCTATGCTTTCAATCTGGCGAAATACAGAACCGTCTGTTACACCACCATTACCAATAAGCCAGCCATTGGATGTGACAATTGCATGTGAAAAATAACCCCCGCTGGTTTTATATTGCTTCAGATAACCAATATCTCCCCAGCTGCCGCTTTCAATATAACTATCAGCGGCATTTGCAGCATCACGCCTGACACAAATAACTCCTTCATTATCACTTACCTGAAGAACAGCTGAACTGCATTCACTTAAATTAATCAAATCATCAGCAGTCTGACCTGTGTCCTGCCTTACTCCACCATCTGCATAGTGTTCTGCATCAGTGTTAGTATCCAACACCACATTATCATTAAATGACAATTCATTTAAATCCTGACTAGCTACAGCATCATCCTGCGCACTGACTGAAGTTATAGCTATCAGAAAAACAAAAAAAACTAAAATAAAATACTTTTTATTGAACATGAATTCACCTGTAACCTATTAATTAACAGATATTTAATGATTGTATGTTAAAATATAAACATTTTTATGAAATTCAGATGTGTTTTTAGAATATAAATCAGTATACGGATTCAACTAAAAAACAGAAAATATCCGAAAACTAAAAAATTCAACTGTGGTTTTTTTATAATTTCATGCATAAAAATAGCTTTTTTAATGATCATTAAATAAGATTTAAAAATAATAATTGCGATTTAGCGGATTTGATGATGAATGGATAGAAGATTATTTTATTAATTTTTATTATTTTTCTAACTATAATTGTATCAATTTTGATTTCAATTATCGTTATTATTAAATATAGAAATAAGGATATTGGTATTCAAATTTCCGCTTTGATTCTAATTTCAGTAGCTAGTCAATTTGTATCAGGAAATGCTCCGTCTTCAATAATGTTTTATCCAGAATATCCCAGCAGATACTGGATAATTTTCAATGGAATTTTAATGATTATAATAGGATTACTGATTTATGATTTATTGGAAAACTGGGAATTTTCAATAAATAAACTTCAAAAGTAATGCATATCTAAAACAAAATATTATATTTTTTAGTTTTAAAAGATTTAACAGGTTAATATGACTAGCCTCTTACCACAACAATACCCAAATTATTTTTAATATTTGTTATGCTCTTTATATGCAAGTTACTGTTAATTTCTAAGAAATAATAAGAGCAATCCATTAATAACAATGAAAAAATAGCCAATCTTAAAAAATAAAAAAAAAGATGATTTGAGTAGTCAAACCCAAACCACAAATAAATTTATAATTTTCTTTTTCTAGATCCGACGAATATTACACTTAAAATACATAAGAGCAACATTACAAGTGGATTTCCTGTATTCGGTAAGTTTACAGATTTGCCACATTCATTATCTGAAGATGAACCATCTGGATGAACCTGTTTATCCGGACCGATCGGAGCTGCTTTTTTAAGGACTTTAACAGTTACATTGTCGTAGTTGTTTTCCATGATTACTTCGAAGGTTTCGCTTGTTACATTGACATATACTGTTGAATTGCCTTCGTTTAATGCTTTAGCTACAAATGTTAATACGACTTTTTCACCATTTGTTAAGTTTCCTATAGACCAGTTGCCGGAAGTTATGTCAAATGTTCCTTTTGTTGCATTATATGAGAAAATGCTTAATGCATTTGGTATTAATATATTAGCAATAGTATTTATTGCATCGCTTGGTCCATTATTTATGACAGTAACTGTGTAGACAATATTGTCTCCAACATATATTTCGGATTTGTCAGCAACAATGTGTATTTCCAGATCAACAATATCTCCGGATTCGATAGTGCAGTTGGAAGTTTTGTTTCCAACATTTACAGTATTTGTAATATTTCCTGATTTGTTTACACATACATCAGCAGTCAAATCAACAGTTGAATTAGCTGTGATGTTTAAAATCCATGTAATAATTCCAGTAACAGAGTCATATACTCCGCCGTTTGAAGCATTAATGAATTTTAATCCTTCAGGAAGAATATCTCTAATTACAACATTTGTTGCATTGATTTTTCCAGAGTTGGAAACTGTAATAGTGTAGGTTATTTCATCTCCAATATGAATATCAGAGGAATTAACTTCTTTTACAGTGATTATTTCAGGAACTGTAATGTTTCTGACAGCTGTTTTATTACCAACAGCAACAGTGTTAGATAAAACACCATAACCTAAAACAGTAACATTTACATTGAATGTTTTGGTTTCGCCTTTATCCAAATCAACAATCCAGGTAATTGTGCCTGTTTTTTCATCATATGTGAAGTTTCCAGTTGCATTTAAGAATTTCAATCCTTTATCTAAAACATCTGTAATAACTACATTGTTAGCATCCCCGATACCGTCATTAGTAACTTTTACAGTGTAGGTTACATTATCACCGAAATTAGGAATTTCGTTGTCAACTGTTTTGTCCGGATTGATTTCAGGAACAGTCACATTAACACCAGTTGTTTTATTACCAACAACTAAAGAGTTAGTAACATTTCCAT
>UMJI01056563.1_pt1 | contig 13114 bp, 7 predicted proteins | sample 1965991 | NCBI WGS metagenome assembly UMJI01 (sample SAMEA4836140, study PRJEB28245) | human gut metagenome | biome: gut microbiome; material: fecal sample | place: Denmark | collected 2008
TTTAACATGATAATCACCTTCCATTTCTTTTTCTTTATTATATAATTGTCCGCAAAAAAGTTCAAGTCTATCCGTTTTTTTTTTGCGGCAATATCGAATTTTTGTTTCGAATATTAATCCCACAGTCTTCCATTTCGCGATTTTGCACAGAAGAGGGGGCGCCGGTCTCAACGATGAGGCTTGCTATGATCCACGACTGTAGTTGCTTGATGACCTCCTCTCAAATAAAAGCAACAGCACGATCTATATTTCTATAGACAATGCTGTTGTTCGGCAATCACTTTTATTTTCAATTATTAAATTATATTTTCAGCTTATTCATGCCCCGCATACCAATAGACTGTACCGCTCTTAAAGTCTATTTGATCATCTGTGTAATAATTCTCCGGTGCGTCTCTGACAATCGTTTCACTATCATTCGGATTTATTCTCTCCGGTAAATAACTCTCGTGGATAGCAACAACATTACCATTGGCATCTTTATACAATACCGTCCAATAACACTGAGCAGTTTTGCTTGTGGAACTATTTGTAAACGTGCTTTCCATTTCCAAATTCCCGTTGTCCCTTACAAAAGAAATCTTTCCGCTAACATATTTTGCCATACTTGTACAGTCATCATCAAGATCTAGTGTTATTTTCGTAATCTTTGTCTTTGACGGAACAAGACTTTCACGGTTATAATCCGTTAAATCAAAAGGTCCTTCACAAGTTGCCGTATACCAAGTACGCTTCGCACCCAAATATTTTGCATTAATTGTAATATCGTTTAATAATCTGCCTCTATCATCATATATGTTGCAGGTTACATCCATAGATGGAATAAAATAATTCGATCCATTATATATTGCGAACAAAATATTTCCGTCTTTTAAGCGACTAACCTTAAGACTAATACTGTTCTTTATTTTCGTTTCAACAATAGATGCTGTCGATGTATTTTTTTTCGTTGTCGGAGTTTTTTTCGTACTGGTTCTTCCAGCACTTGTTTTTTTCTTTGATTTTTTCTTCGCCTTTACAACTATTTTGGCGTACCATCTCTGTTTCCCCGCCTTAACCGTTATCCTAGCTACACCTTTTCTACGTGCTTTGATCACAATGCTGGTTTTCTTGCGTTTTACAATTTTTATAACACGTTTCCCCGATGTTATTTTCCACTTTGTTTTCTTCTTGCAATTAGTGACTCGCAATGTATCTTTCTGTCCCACCCTAAGTGTAAATTTGTTCACACTCTTTGCCTCGGCGTTCATAGCAGCACGAGAGCTGCATCCGATCATTAATGTACAGATTAATACTATTGCAAATATGCGTTTTAATTTGTTAGTCATTATAATTCCTCCTGTTCAAACTCAGTAGCGTCTTGTCCTCTCAAAATCGCCATCTGATTATCACAATATGATACATTCAAATCAATTTGCGAATTGTCTTCATCCGCAAATTGATTTGAAAAAGATTTTTTTATCCGTGCAAAACATACTGAATAGCTTTCACAATTCCATCAAGCTGATTTGTAATATCCAAAAACAACAAGATTAATCCCATTACAAAAATCCAAATTACTCCCGATATGATTTGTTTCATGATAAATTTCTTTTTAGCTTCATCAGACATTTGCAATACCGTTCCACAGCTTGGACAATAAGTTGTCTGATCATCGCATTGCTTTCCACATTTTGTACAAAATTTTGCCATTTTTCTACCTCCAATTTAACTATGTCGTTATTATAAGCTTCTACAGGTGGTAATTGTAACCGAGGGTTGTTCTATTCTCTTTTCCGTTATTTTTATTTTCACAATTTCCCTAAAGCATGATAAATTCAATCTAAAACACACTTTTTGAACAGTTATTTATGCAAACATTGTGCGTATTCTACAATTATTAGAATTAAACTTCGTTAAAAATAACAATAATTTTTTTCTATCTTCTCCATATATTTAAAATGACCGTTTCGCAAAATCTAAGCGAAACGGTCATTTTAATATGTCTTCTAGCATCTATTTCCCAGCATCATCCGTCAATATCTGTTGTGTTTTCTGTTTCCCTGATAAATTATTATCCGTACTTTGTTCTGGAATTAAAGCAATGATCGCCAATGCCATTACTAACAACAATGCTGCAATTTTAATAAGATTACTTTTTCCCATGGTATCTTACTCCTTCCCTCTTCATGCAACTTTTTTACTTACCTCACGCTAAGCATACACCATCTATGTTCAAATATTTCTCCGTTTTTTTCATTCCTTTTATAATCACTACAATGATCGATTTTATCTGATTTATTCTAGGTTTCTATCACTACAAAAAATATTTTTTCTTCGACCGCCACTCGACGATTTGTAAATTATGCATAATTTTCACTCATAATTTTTGTGAAAGTTTTTTTCAAAAAAAGAGGATCGCTAAAATAACGATCCTCTCTTGCTACTACTTGCCAAATGCTATCATAACTTATGTACAGTTAGGCATTTCCGCATATTATTCTGCTACTACATACTGAACCCATCTCTTAACATTACTAATACTGTCAGATGCCTCTACCTTTGTAGTAGACTCTTTGCTTTCGACCTTCTTCAGATAATATGTGTATACTTTAGAACGGTCTGCATAACGATACTGTGTTTTATAGGAGGATACCACTTGTCTTGTAGATTCTCCATACCAACATGGAGCACTTCCGTATAAATTGAAATAACCTCCAATTTGTTTTGAATACTGATTACCTACACAGGCAAGCTGAGCTCCCCAACCTCGTTCCTGATAATTGGTGCAAGACTTTCCACCCCACACACCAGAACAAGGTCCGGATGTTCTTCCATCTGCAGATAAATATCTAATGTAATTATACTGCGTGGCATATCCATTAGGAACAGACCGCGTCTCAACCTTTCTAGAATCACTGCCACTAATATTACCATCTGACCAGCCGCTCCAGCCTCCATATGGTCCCCATACCCAAGAAGAATCATATAAGGTATAACCTGCTACTGAGCTATTGCTAGACGTAATTTTTGTTGTGTAATCATACGTCCACTTTTCGCCAACGATTGTAGCATTATCTGGAACTTCTGATTCCAATACCCAATCCATAGAACCATACTTTAACTTATTGTAACTGTCCTCATTAATTGTCACAAGTTTTCCACTTGTAAAGTTCAGCAAAGAATCGCCTTCCACTTTACCGTAGATCATATAGTCACCTGTCAATACTAATTTACCAACAATATTAGCATTCAATCTCGTCAAGGACACATCCTTGGACAATACAACGTTAGAACTTGTCGATTCCAACTTAATCGTACCATATAACGAAATATCTGTCTTATCAGCAGACAATATCATGGCAAATCCATTTGTCTTAGCAGATATTCTTGCCAAATTCAGTTTTGCAGAAGAACATACGACCGGAGCTGATTTATTGTCCTCAAATACAAAACCGTTCAGTGTAGTTTCTTTAGCATCGGAAGAAATTTTAAGTCCTTTATATGCTTTATTGCCACCATTTAATTCAAAATAATCTGTTGACTTTGTTATATCATATGTCTTATTTGCTAACGTATCTTCCATATCAGCCAGATTAACAATTAACTTGGTAGCTCCTGAGGTAATTGCCGCATTGGCAATATCACTATTCTTGGCATTTACTGTAACTTTTCCTGCTCCGGTAAATGCATTTTTGCCAAGCTTCTTAATGTTTGTAGTTACCGTAAAATCATCCAAACTGCTACATCCACTAAACGCTTTATCGCCAATAGTTTGTAGTCCCTCTGCCTTGACAGAAGTAAGTGATGAACATCCTTCGAAAGCTTGATCTGGTATTTCCGTAATATGCTTGCTAAGTTTGATTGACTTAAGCTTATCATTTCCGGCAAAAGCATCTTTTTCGATACCAACGATCTTAACAACGGATGTTGTTCCGTCACCGTTGTCGGTAGAAATATAGTCTGGAATATACACATTAGTTCCTTCACCAGTGTAATCTACAACCGTACCTGTTTCACTATCATAAACAAGCCCCTTGGATCTAACCAATGCATTATCAATATACTGATTTACTTCAAACGGAACTTCAAATGGTAAAATTCCATTTTCATAATCATTAAAGTTATGTGTCTGCTTCGAATAGTCAATGAAATCGTATGTGTCATCATCCTGTACACCATATGTATATACATAATAGGAACTAGACGCAATATCATATCCTACAACTGCAAAGACATGAATGGTTCCAGCACATACCATTCTGTAATATCCCTCTGGAGCATCCGCATTCGAATACGTCTTAGAAGTCGTTTCCGTCTTTTGCGTCGAATAAGACAAAGCCGATGAATATTGATTTGATTCAGACGACGTGCTACTGTCTGATGTAGATAACGCTTCTGATCCCCCCTCTGAATACGTTTTGTTGTATCCATAGGTATCACTCACCTTACTGCTAAGCATCTGAGAATGTGACGAACTTTTGCTCGCTGACATACTTTGTTCTACACTATCTTTGCTTCCCCAATAACGACTATCCGTCGTAGTGTCTGTATGTTCTTCGTTCTTTGTCCTTTCTCCATTTACTTCTCCATAAACTTTTCCACCAATTTTAAAACCTTTCTCGCCTCCAACACTTCCACCATCAATGCCCAAATTGGCAGTTTTTTTCTTGGAATATTCTCCATTGACTTCTAATCCTGCCTTAAAACCAAGCTTAGAAGTTACACCATTTTTATCCGTTACAGTATGGTCTGTACTACCTCCATCTTCTACGCTATTAAGTGTAACTAAACTTGCACTTGCTACAGAACTGCTGGCATCGACCACTTCTTTTCCACTTTCATCAGTATGACTCTGCATCAAAGTTAAACTATTATTCCAATTTTTCGATAAAGACCACGCAGTTGTACGCGTTGTTGAATTTGCAATCGCATTAACAATTGATTTAGATGTCGCCTCTGTAACCGTTCCACTTGATGTGATCGTTTCAGATACAGTGAGACCACTTGTATTACCAAAATCTTTAATTGTATACAATGGAACATTTTCCATCTGACCAATTTCATAAGCGAACAAATACTGCCCCTCTTTTTCATCCTCGACAATCATTGGCTCGCCTAACTGTTTTACCGGTCTTGTCTGATTTCTCTTACTGGTCCAGTTTGCATGTAAGGTAATGTTTCCGGTTTTACCCAATGGAATCTTATCAACAAGATTATCTTTCTCATCGGTCCATCCCATAAATGTATAGCCAAACCACTCAGGATTTGTCAATGTCGCACCCTCATTTACCTTGTATTTAATGCTATCCACTTTTGCCAATGGTGAATCAAAAGTAATCGTATACTCTCTTGCTGTCCAATGCGCATACAGATCAATATTACCCGTTTCGCCTGCAGCAATCTGTTTTATCTGCTTGGCATTAGAGCCTTCTCCATCATACCAGCCTTCGAAAATATAGCCTTCACAACTAATATTCTTCAATGTTAAACCAGTTTCAGAGCTATATGTATTCGGGTTTGTATTTTCAATTTCCTGCTTCTGCAAATATGCATCATCCTCATACAGATGATACGTAATAGAATTCTCCGAATTCTCCAATGGTGGAACAACTTCCTGTTTTACTAACACTGCGCCACACTCACCACAATGTGAGCCTTCGGTAAGTCCTGTACTTTCTGAAGTGGCAGCTACTGCAGCATCTACCACGGAAACATGTCCCTTAGCTGGAATTACAGTATCTTCCAATTTGATATTATTAAGACCTTTTTCGTCGCTATAATATTTACCACAAGAGGTGCAGTAATAATAAGCCTGATTACCCTTTTCAGTACAAGTAGCTTCCTTTGCCTCAACTGCCTTCATGGTATGGGTGTGTTTCTCCGTTGTCGTACCAAGATTCACGCCATATCCACCTGCAATATATCGACGCACAAGAATGACATCTGCTGAGTTAATTCTTCCATCCTCATTGACATCACAAGCTTTCTCGTTAATAGTCTGCTCATATCCACCTGCTATCTGTCTTCTCATCATAATGACATCTGTAGAATTAATTTTGTTGTCCTCATTAAGGTCACCTGGTGTAAATGCAGAAATTCCAATTTCGCCATCTTCTGTTTTTACATCTACAGCATTCAAATCTGCATCAACCATATCTCCAGCGTCACAAGATACACTAATCTTATAGCTTTCTCCTGATTTTGCAGTGTCGCTCACCTTAAAAGAAAGTTTTAAGATGGTGCCATCTTTGATGTCATCCGCTGTTATTTCCTGTCCATCCCATACGAATTTACATGGAGACTGTATTTTTCCCGGTTTTGTCAATACTAGAGAAGAGAACGCATCTCCTGCAGTTGCATCAGTAAGCGTCAGACCCTCATCATATTTCAAACTAACAGCTGCTCCTAATATTCCCGGATTATCTTTTACATCAACAGTAACATCTACTGTTGCACCAGGCTTCGCTGTCTGACTTTGCACAGAAAGTGTAACCTGTTTTTTAGCTGTGTCTGCCTTTACATAATGCGACGGACAACCGGTCACAATCATAGCAGCAGCAAGCACACTGACAATAATTTTTTTTGCTATTTTCATAAATGCTCCTTTCTCACATCTAATGTTAAGATGCGTCTTTTACTATAGTTATTGTTCCATTGCGTAATTCCAGATCAATTGGCATTAAATCGCCATTTACAATATCACCGGAATTATAATAAAATCCAATGTCATACTCTCCTTCTGCAGCTTCTTCCGAAACATCAAAGGTCAATAACAGCATTACACCGTCTTTTACATTATCTTGGGTGATTGATTCACCATCCCACGTAAATTTGCAATTATTTTTTAGGATATTTGCCTTTGTCATAACTAATGCATCTTTAAGTGCATCTCCATTTGAGGCATCTGTTAACGTCAGAATTTTGTCGTTATAATCTATCCCCAAAGTCATGCCCAAAATTCCAGGATTGCTATTAATATACACCGGTACTTGTACTGTTTTCGCACCTGGAGATGTCTTTACATCTCCGACAATAATTGCCGAAGTCATATCCTTCTCATACGTTGCTGTGACAAGCAAATCCTCTGTCACGTTATCATATGCCTTATCCCATGATTGGAAATTATAACCTATTCTCTTTGGAACATTTGGTGCAACTGCAGCTTTCCCAGCCTCCACAGTTTCTTCTTTCAGGACTGTATTGTCATAATCCACAAACTTCACCTTGAACGGTCCTGTAGGACTTGCGGTAGGCTCACTACTTGGCTTAGTACTTGGTGCTACCGTAGGCTGCACTGTCGGTTTACTACTTGGTGGCACTGTTGGTATTGTTGTTGCCCCTGGGTTCTTTGTTGGTTCAGGTTGTCCAGAAGACGAAGGTAACTGTATGTATTTTAGTCCCTCAAAACAAAAGGAAACTGATATTACATCACCTTTATTCACAGGTATTTTCTGTGTACCAAGTGTTTCAGATGCATCATCAACATAGTCATATGGATTCCTTAACGCAAAACGATAATACCCATTTTCATCACTATCAAACCACCCTTCACCCAATTCGAGAGAACGATCATTAATCTTAACTTCTGTAACGAAACCAAACATTTTATCTTTAACATCGTTATATTTCATGTTGGTATCAACCGTCAATACCGCAATATCTGTGTCTGCATTTTGCACAGTATATGTTGCAGTATATGTTCCATCCTCTGTAATATAAACTGCACCATCTTGATAACCAAATCTATAATCTTTCCAATTCTTTCCAGCATATCCTATTGCTGCCTTAACTGCCGGTCCGGTTGGCTCTGGAGACGGTGTTATTGTTGGCGCATTTGTCGGAACCGGTTGTGTAGAAGCTTTAGGAGCTTCTGTAACACTTGGTTGTTTTGTCACAATCGGCTTCTTCGTTGCTGTCGGTCGCTTCTTTATTGGCTGCACAACGATGCGGCAAGAAGCCTTTGCTTTTTTGTTTTTCTTGGAAATAGCAGTGATTTTTACTGTACCAGCTCTTTTTGCCTTAACAACACCTGAATTACTAACTGTCGCAATATGTTTATTGCTAGATTTCCATTTCACTTTTTTGGTTGCTTTATTAGGCTTTACTTTCTTTACTTTTAACTTATACTTTTGCCCAACAAGCATCTTTTTGGTTTTCACAGACAAATATATTTTTTTGGGTTTCTTTGTCTGTTTTGCATCTGCATTTGGTGCAATACTCAACACAGTCAAACACATGATCAGACCAATTGCCAGATGCTTTTTCATCTTTGAAACATAATCAAGTTTCATCACTATCCCTCCTTCTGTATTTTTTGACCATTAATGTGTAATTGTTATTTTTCCATTTGCGATTAATGGTGACACGGGCAATAAATTTTTATCTATCACATCTCCTTCCTCATATTTTATTTTTATTTGATACACTCCCGAAGTCGTTGACTTAGGAATGTCAAATAACAACTCTGCTATTTCTCCATCCTGAATTTGATAGTCCTCAATCTGCTGTCCATCCCACATACATTTACAGCCATTCTTTAATTTTCCTGCTTTTGTTAATGTCAAAATATCTTTGAAAGCCTTTCCATTTTTAATATCTTTCAATTTCAGCCGGCTGTCATCATAATATACAGACCAAGTCATTCCCAAAATTCCAGTGTTGTTTGCTATTTTTACCGGTACCTTCACATTAGTTTGTCCTGGCTGCACTTTAACATTTGCAACTGTTATCCTAGTTACCGTATTGTCTTCTTTATAAAGTGCTTTTATCTGTAAATCAGATTTTATATGTTCATAAGATTTATTCCATTTATCAAAACGATAGTTCTTTCTTTCCTTTACTATTGGGGGTGTTGCATTTTTATTTTGTAATACAATTTCTGTTTTTAACACATTATTGTCGTAATCCATAAATGTAACCTTATGTGTACGTTGACTACTTTTTTGCTTTTTATCAGATTTTCCAACCACAATGCGATTTCCATCCGAAAGATGAAGCATCAGCTCACGATTGTCATCCGTGGCGTAACCAACCACTCTAACGCAATCTTTTTCTGCATAATATTTTTTCTTTGTCAAGGAATACTGTGATATTTTTTGTTTACCAATCTGACAATTCTTCTTATCAATAACCACCAACTTATCCAATAGCGAATCGCACCATTCTTTCTCTGACCCCTCAAAATTATTATCTCCAATTACATGCGTAATAGCATTTTGTCGGCTCGCTATATAGATGCCTCCTAATGCCAATGCCACAGCTATAACACTTGTCCATACAATTTTTTTATTAAATTTCATCTGTAATAATCACTCCCAGCTTAAATTTTATATTTTTAACGTTCCTATCATACCCTATCGTTTACCATTGAAATTTCCAATTTTTTCAATATCTTTCATAGACCTCAATTTGATTAAATCCGCTCTATTTCTGCATCTTATTTTTATGCTGATCATGTTCATTCTACATTACACCGGGTGAATTGTATAATTTGCACAATTTTCACATGTGAACTTTGTGAAACTTTTTCGCAAAAAAAATATATTTTTGCCCCGCCGTCTTAACCTTACAATTCTTCAGCTCGCTTTCTATAAACATCCGTACTATAAAAGAGACCGCCAATCGGCGGTCTCCTCTATATCCCACAACACTTATCTTTCTTTAATTCCTCGATATCCCTATTTTACCTTGATCTTGACGTTCTTCTTTTTGCCACTGCCATCGGTTGCATAAACTGTAATCTTCACAGTACCTTTTTTCTTGGCCTTAACTACACCCTTTGCAGATACTGCAGCTATTTTCTTATTTGAAGATTTCCAGCAATACTGCGTGGATGCCAGCTTTTTGCCCGGTTTTGCTTTTACCTTTAATTTCAGCTTTTTGCCTTTCTTAAGGTTACGCTTTCCTGCCTTAACGGTAAGTTTCTTGACCGGCTTTTTCATGACTTGGATACGAACTTTTTTGCTTAATCCATTGGCTGTCGTAATCGTAATGACTGCCTTGCCTGCTTTTTTGCCTGCTTTTACAGTACCATTTGCCGTTACTTTCACGATGGATGGTCGGCTACTCTTAAATGTTAGTTTTTGACTTGCAGCATTTCTCGGAACCCACTGAACAGTAAGTTTCATTTTTTTCTTAGCAGCAAGTTTATAGCGAGAACCTACTGCAATTTTACCTGCTCCCTTAACTTTAGCATACACAACAAATCCTTTCGCCGTTACACTTGGTTTTCCCAGCTGATGCGATGGTGTCGCACTCGGACCTGCACTTGGATTCACACTTGGTTTTGCACTTGGCTCTGTGCTTGGGCTCACGCTTGGTGTCGCACTTGGTTTTACACTTGGCTCTGTGCTTGGTCTCACGCTTGGCGTTGCACTCGGTTTTGCACTTGGTGCTGTGCTTGGGCTCACGCTTGGTTTTGCACTTGGCTCTGTGCTTGGGCTCACGCTTGGCGTTGCACTCGGTTTTGCACTTGGCTCTGTGCTTGGGCTCACGCTTGGTGTCGCACTCGGTTTCGAACTTGGTGCTGTGCTTGGGCTCACGCTTGGTGTCGCACTTGGTTTTGCACTTGGCCCTGTGCTTGGGCTCACACTTGGCGTTACACTCGGTTTTGCACTTGGCTCTGTGCTTGGACTCACGCTTGGCGTTGCACTCGGTTTTGCACTTGGCTCTGTGCTTGGGCTCACACTTGGCGTTGCACTCGGTTTTGTACTTGGCTCTACCGCCCCATTTACCTTTGCACCGCTAACAGCAAAGGTAAGTTCCACCGTATTAGTTCCCTGATACGAAGCGTTATTAAAGGAAGCTTTTTTCTGTCTTTCTACCGACACATCCTGAATATGTGTCATGACATCTGCCCAAATATTAATAAAAGCAAAATCAAACACATTATTTGACAGTCCATCGGATGCTGCCGATTCCAAACTGCTATCATATGTATACGTGTCGTCTTTGATCGTGTACTGTTTCCCATTTACTGTTATTGATTTCAGCGTAATAACTGCATAGCTAAGTGCTGAACCTGCCGCTTCGGCCGCCTGTATATCTTTGATATATAACGAACCGATATTTTTAAGCTGCGTGTCTGTCGGCTTAACTGATAACGTGAATTCTTCGTCTTTCATTGAAATATCTACACTTTGTTCACTAGCGATCGTCGTCCAGCCGGATGTATCTAACATATACAGCTTTGTCCGTATATAGGAAGGTTTTGGCACGGTCACTTTGCACATTGCCTGACATCCGGCCGCAATCGCTGCCGTAATTGTGCAAGTACCTGCACCCACTGCTGTGACCAAACCATTGGAATTTACTGTGGCTACTTTCTCATCATCGGATGTCCATTTAATAACATCTTTGCTGTCAGATGGTGTTAAGGTTGCATTAAGTTGTGTTCCCGCATCCCCAACATGAATCGTGATTTCCTGCTGATCCAAAGCTATCCCGGTTGCCGTGGAAGATGCACGATAGATCTCCATCATTGCATCAATAATGTCTTGATGCGTTACCTGACAAGAATACCGATTTATCAGACAAAAACCATAGTCACCATCGAATCCATTATCCCATGCAACAGGCACCAGTTCGTACTGTTTTGCATAATAACATACTTTCTGATAATAATCGGCTCGACATGCCTTATTCCGACTATCATAGTTTGCTTTGTTGATGGCTCCAAACTCGCCAATGATAACGCCATATCCCTGTGATACGAATTTATCATTCATTTTCTTAAACTGCGAAGCCATATAACTTTCATCGCCCCAAGTCGGTACTTTGGATTGGTTTGTTGCCTCGCTGCCCCACTGTGTTTTATCGGCTGATTCTGTACCACAAAAATCCCATGGATCGTAGTAGTGCACAGAAATCATAATTCTTTTTTCACCGGATGCAATATCAGACGATAAATACTGATCCGTTGGCAGCACAAAGCCATAATTGTCTGCCGTATAATTAATGTTTGTATTCCAACCAGGTATCAACAGCCATCTGCGATCGTTGTTGCCACCGGTCTGACGAACCGTATCCACAAAAATCTGATTATAATCATTGATATTGTTATATGCTGTCTTATTTGGAGTACCATAGGTTCCGTCATATTCTTCGTTCATTGACTCAAAAATCAAATGTTCATCATAATTTTTGAAACGATCTGCAATTTGCTCCCAACATGCCTTGTACTTAGCTTTGATCTTAGTCTGATCGCTGCTTGCGCAGAGCAGCCAGCTACCGCTTACCGTTGTGTAACCGTCTCCATGCATATTAACGATTGCATACATATCGTTCTGTACACAATAGTCTACTACTTCCTGTACATGATCCAACCATGCAGAATCAATTTTGTATCCATTGTTATCATCGATTTTGCTCAAATAAGATACCGGAATTCGAATTGATTGAAATCCTGCTGCCTTTGCTGCCAAAACAAATTCTTTGCTTAAAACCGGATTCCCCCATGCTGTCTCGTTTGGAGTTCCTCCGCTATTTGCTTCCAGGGAGTTTCCTAAATTATATCCAACACCCATTGCCTCCGTGATCTGTTGTCTGTTTAGATCTTGGAAGGAATCTGTCCCCGCCGTCTTCTTTGTCGAAACTTTGTTTGTCACGCTGGCGATCTTACCTATTTCTGTTACACTTGCCGCTTTCTTTGTCGAGGTTCTGTCCATCACGCTAACGATCTTACCTTTTTCTGTTGTACCTTCTGCCTTTCCTGTTGCGCTAGACATTGTAAATGATGTTACAACCATCGCCGCACTTAGCAAGTACGCCCATATTCTCTTTTGTTTTCGCATGTTTTCACCATACCTTTCTGTTGATTATTAGATTCTTTTCCCACGAACATACGCTCTCCCCCGTACAACAAATACGATAAATTCTTCATGCACATCACGTTCCTATATACTTCCTTTATTATACTACAAAGCAATCTAAGTGGATATACTTTTCTTATATTTTTGCCTTTTTTTCTCCTATAAATCATGACGTTAATATATTCTCTTGCAGAGTAAAATTAATATAAAATCCACTTATTATGTTGTATATATAGGCATACGAGTAGATAAATGGCTGGAATTTTAGTTTTGGGAATTCCAGCTTGTCTTTTTCTTGCTTTGGTTGACTGTTTTGATGATTT
>UMJI01051800.1_pt1 | contig 13018 bp, 16 predicted proteins | sample 1965991 | NCBI WGS metagenome assembly UMJI01 (sample SAMEA4836140, study PRJEB28245) | human gut metagenome | biome: gut microbiome; material: fecal sample | place: Denmark | collected 2008
CCCTTTAATTAGCCATGAACTGCTTAATGCCCTGTGATTTTGCACCGGGGTTGTCGTTGCCGTAACCTTCCAAAAGGTTGATGACACCCCATGCGCCGAGACCCGCGCCCAGGGCGATCACGAGAATTTTCAGCGTGTCAATCGCGCTTGTAAAAAAAGCCATAAAGTTAATCCTCCTTAATGTTCATAGAATTTATTGTTGTGGCCGCATTGGGCCGGAAACGAAAAAAGCCGCCGCCATGTTCAAATAGAAAACCTACAAAAACATGACGGCAGCATAAGGGGCAGGACAAGACCTGCGGGGGATATTCAGTTGTCAGGGAGAATCACGAATCCGCAATAGGCGCCTCCTTTCCAAAGGGTATAGAAAAACCCGCCATACAATAAGGAAATGATACGGCGGGTTTTACGCGCTTGTCTGCGCTGCCAGTTCTTCCGGCGTGATCTCATAGTTGGGGTACAGCTCTCTGGGACGTACAGGCAGTCTTGTAGACAGGTATTTCTCTATGTCAAAGGCGTTCTTTTCGTCAAAATCCGAAAGATATTTGTAATTCGGGTGTTTGGTAATGTCATACTTCCGGGACAGGAAGGGACGCACGCCCCTGATCTGCAGGAGGCATTTTCCGCCGTCCATCACCGCAAGCTCGTCAACGGACATCAAATCTTTGCCACAATGTCAAGTGATGAATTCAAAAAAGACAGGCACTATCAAAGAATTCGTCTTTCATAGTGCCTGTCTTTATTTTCTAAGCGCAAGCAGCCTGCCTATATACAAAACAGTCTAAAAGAACTTTAGAAAAACTATCAGACTATTTTTACATGCGGGAACTGCAAACGGCCAAGACAAATGTGGATCATGTTATGGGCTTTGAGAATGAAAAGCAAGTTGAGAAAGAACGTGACCAGGAGCAGAATCGTTGACCTCCTATGTATAAAAATGCCGGATGCGGGACTATATTCGTCTCTGCATCCGGCGTTTTCTTTTTATTATACTTTTATAATTCCATAGGCAGTCGAATATTGACGGTCAATCCATGTGGGACGGTTTCAGAAAATCGGATTGTCCCCTGATGCGCCTTCACGATCTGCCGCACAAGCAAAAGCCCTAACCCATGCCGCAAATCAAGTCGTTCATCGGTGCTTTCCATATAGTGCGGCTTTTCCTCTAATTCTTGTAATTTCTCAGGGGTAAGCCCCACTCCATTATCAGCAACAGTTAAAGTAAGCGTTTCTCCGGTGTTTTTAAGGGAAAGCAGGATTTTGCAACCTTGCGGATTATGTTTGATACTGTTCTGGACAAGGTTGTTGATCGCCCGTGAAATCAAGCGTGCATCACATTCCATCATGGCATTTTCTGCCTCTGGTGCAATATCAATTTCAATCGTATAGGCATCAGAAATCCCGGAGTTGAGCAATTCGGCTGTATATGAACGAATGAGTTTGGACAGGCGTATCTGTTCTTTGTGAAGCGGCTGCATTTCGTATTCCAGTTGGGACACTAAATTCAAATCCTGCACGAGTTCTTTGATTTTGACGCTTTGCTTTCGCACGATTTCGGCTTGCTCTCTAACCGCATCACTGGTTGCTTCATTTGTAGCAATTCGACCAGCATATCCCATAATCATAGAAAGTGGTGTACGGATGTCATGGGAGACGCCACTGATCCAGTTGGCGCGGGCTTCGTTCTGCCTGCTTATTATCTGAGATGCTTTATTTACACTGCCTGCAATTTCGGATAGCTCTCCGTCAATATGGAGCGAAGCGGGTTTTCCATCTGCCAATGTTTCAATGGCTTCTACAATTGGCTCTGTATTCTGGATGATCCTGCGTTTTGAAAAGTAATAGGCCAAAAAGAGGCATAACACATCCATGCCTAACATCCCCGTAACATAGAGAGGAATTTTTTGAATTGCTTCGATGGAATAGTAGTTACTGGTGAGCTTCATGTAGCTATTCTTTGGATACCCTAAAACTAACAATCCCTCATCCGTATTCCAGACAAAAACAGGATAATCTTCCAGATAGCCTTTGGAAAATAAAGCTACCTCCTGAACATTATAATTTTGTGGTACTTCTTCTGGCACATCGAGCGTCCAAAAACAATTTCCATTTGGCGTCAGATACATGGCCCAGATATTGTACTGACGCAGTTTCTGTACCGCATCATCTGTCAGGCCCTCTGTAGTTGCCGCAGCGGAGGTCATCTCAAGCATAGCGCGTGGGGACGATTCTCCATAATCTTCTGAAACTGTGTGATAGAAGGTCACTCCAAACAGAATGATATTGACGATCACCAGTATCAGGAGAAACGTAGCGAAAGACGCCAAATGCTTTGAAATATAGGTTCCAAAAGATTTCATGGCATCACTTCCTTGTAATCAGTTTGTATCCCAGACCCTTGATCGTAATCAAAGAAACCGGCCTTGATGGATCGGTTTCAATTTTTTCTCGAATACGCCGCACATGGGCATTCAGGCTGTTTTCATAGCCGAAAGGGTTGTCGCCCCATAACGCTTCACAAAGAGCGTCAACCGTGACGATCTTTCCCTCATTGCGGGCCAGCGTTTCCAACAGGGTATGTTCTTTTGCGGTCAACGGGATAACCTCGCCGCCTTTGTTGACCTCTGCCCGGCTAAAATCAATCGTACATCCATCCAGGACAACCAGCGGGCTGTCCTCTTTATAAGTGCGGCGCAAGACTGCATAAACACGCAGCAAAAGTTCCTGCGGCATAAACGGTTTTGAAATGTAATCATCCGCACCAAGGCCAAGACCGGCCAGCTTGTCTGCGGCTTCGTCTTTTGCTGTTAAAAAGATTATCGGCACATCGGTAAATGTACGGAGCTGCTCCATCAGGGAAAAACCGTCTCCATCTGGCAGCATGACATCCAATATCATCAAATCAGGTTTTTCCTGTTTTGCCACCACGACAGCTTCTTTCACTGATGCGGCAGTAAGAACAGTTTCAAAACCAGCATCTTTCAAAATATCTGATACCATTTTCAGTAAATCCGGCTCGTCATCTACAAGCAGGAGCTTTTTTCGATGCAGAAAAGAGTTATCCATAGTGTCACCTCCTGAAATGATTATAGCACAGAGAGACCCGTCTGCGGTGGGTATCCCGAAAAAGTAAGGTAAAAGTAAGGACGCGAGAATGTAGAAGTCAGGTTGGTGCTTTATGATGGAGTCAATGAAAGGAGATGTTCTTATGGATTACATTATTACTACGGAACAGTTGACGAAAAAATATAAGAACTTCACTTCTGTCAACCATGTTTCGCTTCATATCCGCAAAGGCAGTATTTATGGCTTTCTCGGCCCGAACGGCGCAGGCAAGTCCACCACTATGAAAATGCTGCTGGGCCTGACCGCTCCCACAAAAGGCAGTTTTACCATTGATGGCAAGCAGTTCCCGGCGGATCGTATTGCAATTTTGAAAGAAGTCGGCTCATTCATTGAGTCTCCTTCGTTTTATGCGAACTTGACCGGTCGGGAGAATCTCGATATTATCCGCAGGATTTTGGGGTTGCCGAAAAGTGCTGTGGATGACGCACTGGACCTTGTTGGCCTGACGGAATTTGGAGATCGGCTGGCCAAAAAATATTCGCTGGGAATGAAACAGCGTCTTGGCCTCGCCGGTGCGTTGCTGGGCAGGCCCCCTATCCTGATTTTGGATGAGCCGACAAACGGGCTTGACCCTTCTGGCATCCATGAAATCCGCAATCTGGTCAAGTCTCTGCCGGATCTGTACGACTGCACCATCCTGATCTCGTCCCACATGCTGTCCGAGATTGAACTGATAGCGGATGACATCGGCATTCTCAATCATGGCCGGCTTCTGTTTGAAGGAAGTCTGGATGAGCTTCGCCAAAGTGCTTTACGGGCCGGTTTCGCGGCGGACAATCTGGAGGATATGTTCCTCTCGATGGTGGAGAAAGATAACGCAGCCAGAAAGCAGAGGGCACAGCTATGAATGTACTGTCAATCGAACTTCGGAAAGAAAAGCGGACCGGCGTCATTCCTGTGCTGCTGGCCGTTGGAGTGTTAGGAGCCGCATACGCGTTTGTTAATTTCCTCGTTCGGAAAGACACGCTTCTTAATTTGCCGCTGGCCCCGATGGATGTTCTTCTGACCCAGCTTTACGGTGTGATTATGATCCTGAACCTGTTCGGTATCGTGGTCGCCACCTGCATGATCTACAACATGGAGTTTAAGGGCAGCGCCATCAAGAAGATGTATATGCTCCCTATGAGCGTTCCGGCTATGTACCTGTGCAAATTCCTGATTCTGACGGTCATGTTTTTGGTTGCAATCGTACTGCAAAATTTGGCCCTTGTGCAGATCGGCGTGACGGACTTGCCGGAGGGAGCATTTGAGATGGGAACACTGGTGCGTTTTGCCGGATATTCCTTCCTCACATCCATGCCGGTGTTGTCATTTATGCTCCTGATTTCTTCGCGCTTTGAAAATATGTGGATACCGCTCGGCGTAGGGGTCGCGGGATTTTTAAGTGGTATGGCGCTGGCCAATTCAAATCTTGCCGTCCTGATGGTTCATCCTTTTGTGCTTATGCTGAAACCGGCAGTTGCCATGAGCGCCCAGCCCGATATGACTGTGACCGTGGTATCTCTGATAGAGACCATTTTATTCCTTGCTATTGCACTGTGGCTGGCAAAAAGCAAACGCTATGAGTAAGGAGGGATTGAAGAAATGAATTTTTTGGAATTGCTCAAAATTGAGTTTATGAAGGTAAAACGCTCAAAGATCGTACCACTGATCTTTATCGCACCACTGTTGGTGGTTGCCTCCGGGGTTGCAAGCCTGAGCCGCTATTTTACCCCGGAATATACAAACGCATGGCCTGCCATGTTCATTCAGAGCGCATTGGTCTATGCGTATTATCTGTTGCCATTCAGCATGATCGTTGTCTGTGTGATGATTGCAGGCCGGGAAACCGGAAATAACGGCATCCTGAAAATGCTGGCTCTGCCGGTCAGCCGATATGCACTTTCCATTGCTAAATTCTGTGTGCTGGTATTTTACCTGCTTATGGAAATGGTCGTGTTCCTTGCCGTGTTTGTAATTGCGGGATTGATTGCGACACAGACAATGGGAGTAACAGAAACCTTGCCGATCATGTATCTGCTAAAATGGTGCCTTGGCCTGTTTCTGACAATGCTGCCGTGTATTGCGACTATGTGGGCAATTACGGTACTGTTTGAAAAGCCGCTTCTTTCCGTTGGATTGAATTTGCTGCTTGTTATTCCCGGCGTATTGGTTGCAAATACACCGCTGTGGATTGTTTATCCGTACTGTTACAGCGGTTATCTCGTTTCCTGCTCTCTCCATGATTTTACAGCAGAAGCTTCAGACGCTGCTTTTTCAATGTTTCCGTTCCTGCCCTGCGCGATTATCGTGTTCGGTCTGTTTCTCGCGCTGGCTGTCACCCGATTTGGGAAAAAAGAAATGAGGTAAATACTATGGAAAAGAAAAAACTTCAATCAATCAGTATAGCTGCACTCATTGTGAGCATCTTGCCGCTGGCGGCCCTTATCCCGTCCTTTCTGCACCTCTCGCTGTCGGACGGCATCCGAACTGTTTGGGCCGGAGCCAATATCGTTTTTGTTCTGCTGGGTCTGATTCTTTCGGTAGTTTGTGTACGAAACAGGGAAAGCCGCAGCGTTATCAATATCGTATCAACAGCAATCAGTGCTTTTTGGTTGTTGCTGATGGTGGGAATTGTTGCACTCGCTTTGTTCCTTACTTTCGTTCAGTGAGGAAATGGTTATGCACAAAATTGGAAAAATCTTTGGATGTTGTCTGATTGCTGTTACTTTGCTGGCCTGTACAGCCTGCTCTGGCCTCGATAGGTTAGGCGAAAATCTAAAAGACGGAGCAGCGCAGCTAAGTGACGATGTGGTGATTGGGAAAAGCAACGCGCTCATAACGCCTTATCAGTCCTTTGAGGGTAGCCGTACTTCGGATAGCGATGCTTTTCAAGCTACTTATGATGCCTCTGTAGTGGGCTTTGATGGACAGGATATTTTGGTGGCTGATACTGACCTCAAAGAAAATGAGTGCCGGGAAATCACCATCCAGTATAGTTTTGATATTCAATCTGGAAACTGCCAGCTCATTTACATTTCCCCGGAATTAGAGGAAAAAGTGCTTTCTAAATCCGACAGCGGTAGCGTTACCGTCCAACTTCAAGCGGGAGCTAACTATATTGGGATCACCGGCACAGACTATTCAGGTACTATCCAGATTACTGTGGAATAGGCGGTAGAAAGTTATGAAACGAATATTAGTAGTGGACGATAACACGGAATATCTGGAAGTCCTGTCCACCGTGCTATCGAGTGATTTTGATACGATTAAGGCCACAGGTGTCAAGGAGGCATTGAATATTCTTCAAGCGATTACAGTAGATGCGATTTGTTCTGACCAAAATATGCGGGATGGTACAGGATTGGAACTTCTTGAAAAGCTACGGCTGGAAGATGTACGCATTCCGTTTATGCTTATGACTGGCTCTGATGATCCTAAAATTATTAACAAGGCACAAAGTTATGGAGCCACATTCTGTTGCAAAACAGAATATGATTTGGTTGATCGGATAAGCGAAATGGTTAATAAATTAAATTGATAAGATGATGATATAGGGAAACAGTCACTATAATCTCCTGAAGGATAAAATTGTAATTCTGCCGCACGACGGCAAAAGAAAAAAAGCCGTCGTACAGCAGCCTTTTTCCCATGCCTAATTAAATCGCGGCGGCTTTGAACAAATCAAGGCCGCCGTTTCCCATGTCTTCATAGGAGTGGTACCCCTATGCTGGCTGGCAGACTGGCAGCTTGCAAAGGAGAATAATCATGCGAAAAATTGAAATCATAGCGCGCATTACCGGAGACAATGCACAAATCCAAGAAGAAACTCTAATGACATGGACTGATACCGGACACTGGTATCAACGGCCTTTTACTTCGTGTGTTTTGCTCTATCCCGGCTTGGAGATCCGGTTGCATCAACGCCGGGTACTTAAAGATGGAAAGGATGTTCATTTATCCCGATACGAATATGGCGTGCTGGCTTTTATGGCCCAGCATCCTGGAACTCTGTTCAGCAAGGAACAGATTTATGAGGAAGTCTGGCATGAAAGCAGCGAAAGCTGCCTGAGTGCTATTTCAAATACTGTGGGCCGCATCCGGCAGAAAATCGAAACGGACAGAAACAATCCTGTATATATCAAGACGATCTCCAACCTGGGCTATGTGTTCGCTGCCGATCCCCTTGACGAAAAGGAATAACCACCGTCCTTTTTGCCTACAAAAAGCGATACTAAGACCAGCGGCCCATAGAGGCAAAAATTGTCAAAAAAGTCCCCCTCAAGATTGAGGGGGGACTGAATAGGCAGAGCCTATTTTTAGCGTTATGCGGCTATAGCTGGGATTTCACCAACAAAGTTATAAACAATCCTGACCTCCTGAACTTTCTGACCGTCAATTTTCTTGACTTCGCCCACCAGAATCCGGCTGACGAGCCGGTTCAGCACCGCTTCATCCAGCTCCTGAATGGTGGCGTACCGCCGAATCTCCTTGATAAAGGTTCGGACTTCGCTTTCCTGCGCGTCAGAGTGTCGCATCATCGTGGTCAGGTCTTGCAGGCGCTTCCGATTGGCTTCCTGTTCCTGCTCTATAGCGGCGGTCAGCTTCAGAAACCTCTGTTCAGATAGGATACCTTTTGCCTTGTCGGTGTAAAGGCTCAGGAACATATCATCAATTTCCTGATTTCTGGCCTCCAGACGCTCACGCTCTTTCTTCATCTCGGAAGCGTCCATCATATACCGGCGCTCCATCCGGCTGCTCAGCCGCTGGTAAAAGGCATCGGCATCTTTGAGCGCCATTGCCGCCAGTTCCTGAATGTCCTTCAAGACAAGGTTATACAAATCTCTGGCCTCGATCTTGTGGCTGGTGCAGGCGTTCTTGCCCAGCCGGTTGTAAGTCTGGCAGATATAATACGCCTTGTCAATCGGCTCCCGCATCTCACCGGTGAAACGGTTCTTTCCGGTTCTGCCCACCTTTTCATAGCGTACCTGCATGGATTTCCCGCAGGTGGCGCAGTAGATGATACCGTGGAACAGATTGTAGAAGGGGCAGGCGTTACCCTTCATAATCGGTGGCCTGCGGTCAATGATGGCCTGCACCTGCTCCCATTCTTCCGGCGTCACAATGGCTTCGTGGCAGCCTTCGATGACTTCCCAATCCTCACGGGGAATGATGTCATAAGTATTGGATCGAATCCCTTTCTGGTGCGTCCGGCAAACCAAGTGAGCGCCTTTATAAAAGGGGTTGCGCAGGATATGGCTGATTCTTGCGCCGCCCCACGCATAGTAGTTGACATCACAGGCAGTATTACTCTTTACCCTCGTGATGGGAACTTTGTCCTCCATCAGCTTCTTGGCAATCCGCATACAACCCCAGCCGTCCAGCGCAAGGTCATAGATTTTGCGGATCACCGGCGCAGTCTCTGGGTCAAGGATCAAATGCCCCCGATCTTCCGGGTCACGCATCAGGCCGAGAGGCGTAGGCCCACCGCCGTATTTCCCTTGACGGGAACGGGTCATACGCCCTGCCAGCACCTTTTTGGAAATATCCCGGCTATACATGTCATTTAGGATGTTCTTAAAGGGCGTGATGTCCATTTCCTGACGGGTCAGGCTGTCCACGCCGTCCGTGACAGCGATGTAGCGGACGTTATGCTTGGGGAAGAAGATTTCAATATAGCTGCCAGCTTCAATATAATTTCTTCCCAGTCTGGACAGGTCTTTGGTGATGACGCAGCCAATTTTCCCCGCTTCAATATCTGCGATCATGCGCTGAAAGGCAGGGCGGTTGAAGTTGCGGCCCGTATAACCGTCATCCACATAATACTCATACTGGAACATCCCATGCTTTTCAGCAAAGTCCCGGAGCATGATTTTCTGGTTACTGATGCTCATACTCTCGTTATCACCGCCATCGTCTAAAGAAATGCGGCAATAGAGGGCAGTGATTTTCTGATTGTCTTGTTTTTTCCTGCTCATAGTGTTCTCCTTCTATGAACAGGGACACGATATTATTATAATACCATGTCCCTGCCCTTGATTCAACCGGTTCAGGCCGCTTTCTGCTCCAATTCCCGCTGTTCCAGCCATTCCTCGAAGTGTTCGCAGGTCTGACGCTCGATCAGCTGCTCAAAGGCTTCCCGCATGGTTTTCTCACCGGAAAACTCCCGCACCACGACAAACTGAACCTTTTTATTCTGTTTTTTGCTTTTTTCCATAGGCTACCTCCATAGAGTGACAGGCCAGACAACAGGGTACTGGCAACGAAGTCCGGCAACGAACCCCGAAAAACCTGTAAACTATCGTCTGGCCGTCAGTTCTTACTTTTCAAATTTTCTTGTAAAATCTCGTTGCTTTCGTTGCCGGAGAAAAGTTTAAGGTTGTAAAAATGGTTGATTTATGGTCATTTCCTTATAAAATCATCCTATTTTCTCCAAGTTTCCCGGCAACGACCTCGGCAACCAACCAGCAACGAACCCGGCAACAGACCGCAGATTTCAGGCAATCCACTCCTTTGGAAGCTCCAACTGACGGCATTCTTTTTCGCTCAGTTCCACAAATCCATCTTCGTTGCCGGGCAGTTCGTTGCCGGAAACATCCCGTTCCCAGCCCCTCTGCCTGCCATACCCGGCGAACATCCGGGGATTGGCGAATGATTTCCAGCCTGTCACCACCGTGTTCATGATCTCGTTGATATTGTGCAGCTGCCACCGCTTCGGCTCATCATAGGTGTGGCCCAACGCCTCCTTGAACAGCTGTTTGGAACAGACCATGTTCCCGGTGTAGTGTTCCAGAAAGCCCTGTATCTGCCCGGCCTCCGTGTCCTCCGGCATGAAATCCTTCTGTACCTCCACCAGCTGGCGCTGGATGGCCTTGCTGAATTTCATGGAATACTTCCCGCTGCGGTAGATGGTCATGGCCTCCGCCCATACCTGTAAAAGATAGGCCCTGGAGGCGTCCTCGTCCTCCAAGATGTGAACCTCCGCATTCTCCGGGTAAATCATAATCGGCAAGAAGCGCCGGTTCCCGGCCCGGTCAAGGGGCAGGAAGTCCAGCGTGTTGGACGAACCGCCGAACACGCACTGTCGCAGCCGGTCTTTGGGCTGGGCCTCGTAGGGCGTCCGGTAGGTTTCCTTCTGACGGCTGATAAAGGAGCGGATTTCCTCAATGCTCTTAGCATTGCTGGTGGCCAGCATCTCCGACATTTCGATGATCCAGTGGCCTTGCAGCTTCTGGAATACCCGGTCATCATCCAGCTTTTTCAGGTCGTCGCTGAACCATTCGTCCCGAATTGCCAGCAGGCGGAAGAAGCTGGACTTCCCGGCACCCTGACCGCCCACCAAACAAAGCATTTCCTCATATTTGGAGCCGGGTCGAAATACCCGCCGGATGGCCCCCAGCAGGAAGTGCTTCAACATTTCCACCACATAGTCGCTTTCGTCAGCTCCCAGGAAGTGATGGAGACAGGAGCGGATACGGGGCGTCCCGTCCCAGACAAGGCTGTTCAGCACGTCCTGGATGGGATGGTAGCAGTTTTCATTCGCCACGATGGAGAGCGCCGCCGTTATCTTTTTTTCACTGGTCAGGCCGTAGTTCTGCTCAAAATAGAAAAGCAGATACTTCACATCGGTGTCCGTCAGGGCGCTGGTATTCCTGCGCCAGCCCAAATCCCGCACAATGTCCACCCGGTCGGTTAGGAGGTTCAGGCAGATGGCCCCCCGCAGCAGTGGGTCATGGCAGAACACCGTCCGGCAGTTGCCGATGGTGTTGGCAGGCTGGCCCTTCTCCGTGAGCGAAAGGCTTTCCCGCACCTCGTCAACGCTCTGCTCCGGCGCTAAGGCTTCGGCTGCGCTCATGGTGGCCTGCCGGGTGGCTGGCGGTAAACTCTGATATTCGCTGCTCAATCTTCCTCACCTCTTTTCCATACTCAGCGACCACGCAGGCCCGTTCCTCCATGCTGCCGGACAGGAGAATATCCAGCAGATACTCCGTGTACGGTTTCTTTTGCAGGGCCTCCACGAACAGCGGATTCCACGCTTCATCCGGCGTGTGCGGGGCGTATTCCTGTTCCCATCGTTCCAGCAGATGCAGGTAATCGCACAGCACCTGGAAACATTTCTGCTCCGCCTGCCGGTAGCGCAGTTCCTCGCTGATTTTTCGTTTGACCGGCCTCCTGCGGGGCGGGTCATGGCCTTTGGCGTCATAGCTGACATAGAAATCCTCCGCCAGCTTCAGCGCCGCCTCCTTACTGCTCAGGCCAAACAGACGGGCAGTAAAATCAATCACATCCCCATCCGCCTGACAGCCGAAGCAGTGGAACCGGCGGTCAACCTTCATGCTGGGATGTTTGTCATCGTGGAAGGAACAGCAGGCCATCCCATTCCTGCCTACCTGAATCCCATAAGCTAACGCAGCCTGCCTTGTGGTAACAGACTCCTTCACCGCTTCAAATACATTCGATTTTCTCACCTCCAGACAGAGAAAAAGGCACCTGGTTTCTGTACAAAATCAGATGCCTTACAGCTCCATATCCTGTTTTCTTTGTATCTGCTTTTTCTGATCGGCTTCCCGTTGGGCCGTGTCCTCTTGCGCCTTGTGCAGCAGTTCCAGAATGGACGTTCTGGCCTTTTCCCGAATTTGCGCCTTACCAGCCTGTTTGACCTCTGGCCTTTGGAGAACCGCTTGCACCTTCTGGAGAATCTGACCGGCGGCCTCCCGCAGCTTCTCCTGCACCCGGTTCAAAATCTTGTTTGCCAGCTTGATGGTTTCCGGTGAATTCTTGGATTTGGGAGAAGTCACACTCTTCTGGTATTTCTCAATGACTGCCAAATCTTCCAGCTGTGTCTGCTCCCGGACTTTGTCCGTTACAACCTCCACCGCCTTGTCGTAGGCTACATCGGAAACGTCGTCCAGCAGCGTCTCCATGTCCTCAACCTTTAAGGTCAGGTCTTCCAGCTTTTGCTCCTGCGCCGCCAGCTGTTCTTTTTGCTTCATCAAGATATAATCCTGCTTTTCCAGATACTCCCGTCCACCGTAGGACGGCTCCTGATCCAGATGCAGCCCATGCCGCTTTGTGATGTCAAACAAAATCGTCCGGCAGACTGCATCAAAAGTCTGTTTTCGGTTGTTATGCCTGCCTTTTTGCTTATCCGGGTTCGGGAGAGGGATACCCATTTCCTCCAGCGCCTTCTCCTGCTGGGGACACAATTCCCCGTAGCGGTTCTCACAGTCGAACACATGGCGCTCATGGATGTGGGGCGTCCCCTCGTCCAGATGGAGCGCCCAATCCAGGATGTGGATATGGGAACCAAAGCGGCGCTCGAATTCCTCATAGAACTCCTTGACGATGCGAAAGAGCGTTTCCGGCGAGACGGATTCTCCCAGGGTGCCGATCTGGTAGATGCTTTCCTCCGGGCAGGTCTTGTTGTTTTTCAGCAAGTCCTCCACAGTGCGGTTGCGCTCGGTGTGCCGGGTTTTCTCATTACGGGCGTTCTGCGCCTCCACATGGTCAGAATAATGCTCGTAGTAGTACATCCGCTCAATTTCCTCAAAGCTGAAATCCGGCTGTTCCGGGTTTTCCCGGAATTCATGGGTTGTGAAGCCCCGGTAGCAATCCCAGTAGATGTTCTGCCTGGCCCGCTCGGCGTCAATGTGTTCGCTGTTCTCCACATCGAACCGGCGGTCATTATGACGGGGATTGTAGGTGCCATGCTTGCCGGAGCGCCCGTTGTGCCTTGTCAGTTTCAAACAATTTTCCTCCTTCCTGCGAAGATGTTCCGGGGCCGGGGAGGGGCGGCGAAGCCGCAAATCCTGCGAAAGTCTGCGTCAGGTAATACCCAGTACAAGTTGACGCAGGCATCAACTTTCCCTGGGCAAGGCGCTTCGCCCTTGACCCGATGGGGCGGCTGCCCTCA
>UMJI01056956.1_pt1 | contig 12953 bp, 9 predicted proteins | sample 1965991 | NCBI WGS metagenome assembly UMJI01 (sample SAMEA4836140, study PRJEB28245) | human gut metagenome | biome: gut microbiome; material: fecal sample | place: Denmark | collected 2008
GAAAAAGACCCACCAGTTCCTCTGCGGTTTTTCCATGGAGACCCGGGATATGGTGGAAAACTCCACGGCCAAGCTGACCCGGAAGAATCTGGACATGGTGGTGGCCAACAACCTGAAGGTCGCCGGGGCCGGTTTTGGGGTGGACACCAACGTGGTCACCTTCATCACCCCCGACGGCACCCGGGAGCTGCCCCTGATGAGCAAGGCCGATGTAGCCGATGCCATTCTGGATGAGATTTTGAAGCGCAGAGGTTTATAAAAACTTTTATCCCTCTCCGTCAACCCGGCGGAGAGGGTTGTTTTTGTAAGAAAAAACGTTCACTTTACCCTGCTTTTACAAAAACATTTTTCAAAATCCGGGCAAATCACTTTCCAAAAGTGCAATTTTGATGTATTCTATTCCTATCCGCTGTTCAGGACCACTGTCCGCGGAGGAACCACAAACGAAAGAGGGGTGCGCACAGATATGCTGAAATATCTGTCAAAACGCATCGGGCGTTCCATCCTGACGCTGTTCGTCATTGTAACGCTCGTGTTCTGCCTGCTGCGGCTGATGCCGGTGGAAGGCTACTTTGCAAACTACGAAAAAATGACCGAGGCCCAGATCCAGGCCGGGCTGCAGTCCATGGGCCTGCTGGACCCGCTGCCGGTGCAGATCGGCCGCTTCTGGTGGAATGCCCTCCACGGCGACCTGGGCGTGAGCCATATTTATAAGGTAAATGCCTCGGTCACCGGCATCCTGGCCAAAAAGCTGCCCATCTCCATCCAGATGGGCGTGTTTGCCATGCTGCTGAGCCTGGTCATCGGCATTCCCATGGGCCTGCTGATGGGCCGGTTCAAGAACCACTGGCCGGATAAGATCGGCACCGCCATCATCGTGCTCATTCAGGCTGTGCCTGCCGCCGTGTATTACCTTTATATTCAGATGTACGGCACCACAGCCCTGGGCGTGGGCCTGCTGTTTGATGCCTCCGACTGGCGGTACTGGGTGCTGCCAGTCTGCTCCATGAGCCTGGGCAACGTGGCATTCTACGCCATGTGGCTGCGCCGCTACATGGTGGACGAGAGCAACAAGGATTACGTCCGGCTGGCACTGGCCAAGGGTGTGAGCGAGAGCAACATCGCCCTGCGCCACATCTTCCGCAACGCCATGGTGCCGCTGGTGCAGTATATTCCCTCTGCCTTCCTGAACACTGTGGTCGGCTCCATCTACATCGAGAGCCTGTATTCCATCCCCGGCATGGGCGGCCTGCTGGTCACCTGCGTCCAGCGCCACGACAACACCATGGTGCAGGGCATCGTGCTGCTGTACGCCTGCGTGGGCATCATCGGACTAATCCTGGGCGATCTGCTCATGGTGCTCATCGATCCCCGCATCAGCTTTGGCAAGAAAGAAGGTGGCCGATAATGCTGTTCCACATGAAAGATCACAAGGCAGCTGTTCTGGAAAACAATCTGAACAAGCTGCAGAAGGACGGCCCCGCCGCTTGGGCCGACCTGCCCGAGGACGAGCTGTTCACCCCCGCCGGGTTCAGCGAGGAGCGTGCCGAGGCCACCTCCTACTCCAATTACAGCTATTGGGGCAGCACCTTCCGTGCTTTCTTCAAGAATAAGATCGCCGTGGCCCTGCTCATTGCACTGGTGTTCGTGGTGGGCTTTGCCTTTTTGCAGCCCTATCTGCCCGGTCAGGCAGATCCCAATCTCTGCCAGGTAGACTCTACCACCGGCATCCAGTTCCGCAATATCGCCCCCGGGGAAGAGGGCTTTATCTGGGGCTCCAACGCCATCGGCCAGGACCTGTGGGCCCGCATCTGGGCCGGTGCACGCACCAGTCTGACCATCGCTTTCTTCGTGGCCCTCATCGAGGCCGTGGTGGGCATCACGGTGGGCGTGCTCTGGGGCTATGTCCGCCAGCTCGATTTCTTCTTCACCGAGCTGTACAACATCTGCGATAACATCCCTTCCACCATCATCCTGATCCTGATCTCCTATGTCGCATCCCCCAGCATCCAGACCCTGATCCTGGGCATGTCCATCACGGGCTGGATCGCCATGGCGCGCTTTATCCGCAACCAGATCCTGATCATCCGCGACCGTGATTACAACGTGGCTTCCCGCTGCATCGGCACCCCCATCCGCCGCATCGTGCTGCGCAACCTGCTGCCCTATCTGGTATCGGTCATCATGCTGCGCATGGCCCTGACCATCCCCGCCGCCATCGGCAGCGAGGTGTTCATCACCTATATCGGCCTGGGCCTTTCTGTGGAAACGCCCTCTCTGGGCAACCTGATCAACGACGGCCGCAAGGTGATGATGCAGGCGGGCCTGCGGTACCAGCTGCTCTACCCCACCATCATCCTGAGCTTTGTCACCATTGCGTTCTACCTCATCGGCAACGCCTTCTCGGACGCTGCTGACCCGAAGAACCACCTGCAGTAAGGAGGGACAGAAGATGGAAAAAAATCAGCTCATCCTTTCTGTAAAGGACCTCAACATCAAATTCAACCTGCGCGGCAAGGTGCTGCATGCCATCCGCGGCATCGACCTGGACATCTACCACGGCGAAGTCCTTGCCATCGTGGGCGAATCCGGCTCCGGCAAGAGCGTGTTCACCAAGAGCTTCATGGGCCTGCTGGATGCCAACGGCTCCATCACCTCGGGCACCATTGATTATTACGGTGCCGATGACGGCAAGCCCATCCGCCTTTCCGACCTGAAAAAGGAGAAGGACTGGCTGAAGGTCCGGGGCCATGAGATCGCCATGATCATGCAGGACCCCATGACCAGCCTGAACCCCCTGAAGACCATCGGCGACCAGATCATGGAAGCCGTGGAGCTGCACCAGCATCTCAAGGGCAAGGCCGCCCGGGAAAAGACCCTTGAGTACCTGCGGGACGTGGGCATTGCCGACCCCGAGGTGCGCTTTGCGCAGTATCCCCACGAGTTTTCGGGCGGTATGCGCCAGCGCGTCGTCATTGCCATTGCGGTGGCCTGCAACCCGCAGATCCTGATCTGCGACGAGCCCACCACCGCACTGGATGTGACCATTCAGGCCCATATCCTGCAGCTGCTCAAGGAGATGCAGGTTAAGTACAACCTGACCATCGTCCTCATCACCCACGATCTGGGCGTGGTGGCCAACATCGCCGACCGGGTGGCCGTCATGTACGCAGGTGACATCGTGGAGATCGGCACCTCCGATGAGATCTACTACGACCCCCGCCACCCCTACACCTGGGCGCTGCTGTCCAGTATGCCCCAGATGGGCATCAAGGGCGAGGATCTGTTCAACATTCAGGGTACCCCCCCGAATCTGTTCACCGAGATCCACGGTGATGCCTTTGCCCCCCGCAATCCCCAGGCGCTGAAGATCGACTTTGTCAAGCGTCCGCCCTACTTTGTGGTCAGCCCCACCCACAAGGCCAAGACCTGGCTGCTGGACCCCCGGGCTCCCAAGGTGGAACCACCTGCCGCCGTCAAACTGTTGAAAGAGGAGGGGATGCAGGATGCCTGAAAATCGTGACGTTCGCGTTTGCGAAGCAGCGAACACCCCAGTGGAGTGTTCGAGCGAAAAAACGGTCTTGCGCCAGCAAGATGGAGAGGCTTCGCCCCGGCAGGTCCTGCTTGAGGTCAAGGACCTCGAGGTGACCTACGGCTCCGGCCGCAAGGCCTTCAAGGCCGTGAACCGTGCCAACTTTGAAATTTACAAGGGTGAGACCTTTGGTCTGGTGGGCGAATCCGGCTCCGGCAAGACCACCATCGGCCGCGCCATCATGCGCATCCTGCCCACCTCGGGCGGCGAGGTTCTGTACAAGGGCCAGAAGATCAACGGCAAGATCTCCCGCCAGCTGGACCAGCAGGTCATCAAGGAGATCCAGATGATCTTCCAGGACCCGCAGTCCTCCCTGAACGAGCGTGCCAAGGTCAGCTACATCGTGGGCGAGGGCCTGCAGAATGTCCGGCCCGACCTGACCGCCGCCCAGCGGGAGGAGAAGGTCCGGCAGGCACTGCTGGATGTGGGCCTGCTGCCTGAATTCGCCTCCCGTTTCCCGCATGAGTTCTCCGGCGGCCAGCGCCAGCGCATCGGCATTGCCCGCGCCCTGATCGTGGAGCCTGAGTTCATCATTGCCGACGAGCCCATCTCGGCTCTGGATATGTCCATCCGTGCCCAGGTGCTCAACCTGCTGCGTCATCTGCAGAAGGAGCGCGGCATCACCTACCTGTTCATCGCCCACGACCTCTCGGTCATGCGGTACATTTCGGACCGCATCGCCGTCATCCACAAGGGCGATATCGTGGAGCTGGCCGATGCGGAGGAGCTGGTGACCCATGCCATCCACCCCTACACCCGCAGCCTGCTCTCCGCCATCCCCATGCCCAACCCCAGGCTGGAGCGGAAGAAAAAGCTGCTGGTCTACGACCCCGCCATGCACGATTACACGCAGGAGGCTCCCCAGTGGCGGGAGCTGCGCCCCAGCCACTGGGTGCTCTGCAGCGAGCAGGAGGCCAAAGACTGGCTGGCTGAAATGTAAACTTTCTCTTGCGTTTTTTGACAAAGTTCGCCCTTTGTTTCTTGACATTTCCACCCTGCTCTACTACAATAGCTCTTGTACGTATTGTGTTGTTTTTAACAAACGGACGAAATTTAAGACCCCATTGAATCTGGCTGCCCCGGCTGCGGGTGCAGTGACTGCTCAAAGGACAAAGGACAATTTATGACAACATCCAACACCCCGATCTATGCTTCCCAGGCACGTCCCTGGCTGAAATTCTACAATCAGAAGTATATTGACCAGACCATGCCCGCCTGCACGGCGTTTGAGCTCGTCTGCCGGCAGAACAAGAACCGGCTGGGCGAGACCGCACTGGAATACTATGGCCGCAAGTTCACCTACGCTGATTTTATCGTCAACGTCAAAAAAACGGCAGCAGCCCTGCGGGCCGCGGGCCTGAAAAAAGGCGATATCGCCACGGTGGTCAGCGTGATGACCCCGGAGATCATCTTTGCGTTCTATGCCGCTGACATGATCGGCGCGACTCTGAACCTGGTGGATCCCCGTTACAGTGTGGAGGGCATCCGCGAGTACATTGAAGAGGTGGATTCCCACCTGCTGATCTGCCTGAATGTGGTGTATGAGCGCTGCCATCAGGCTGCCAAGCGCACCCATGTGGAGCATGTGGTGGTGCTCTCCCCGGCCGATTCCCTGCCGCTGCCTCTGGCGCTGGGTTACAAGGTCAAGAATCTCGACAAGAACAAGTACCATTCCAACGTCGTCCACTGGAAGCAGTTCCTTGCTGCCGGGAAGGACGAGAGCATTGCCGCAGAACCCTATGACCCGGAGCACACCTGCGTGGTGGTGCACACCGGCGGCACCACCGGCTCCCCCAAGGGCGTAATGCTGACCGATAACAACTTCAACGGCATTGCCATGCAGTTCTCCGCCTGCGACACGCTGTTTTCCAAGGGTCAGTCCCTGCTGAACATCATGCCCCCCTTCATTGCCTACGGCTTTGCCTGCGGTGTACATCTGCCGCTGACGCTGGGCATCAAGGTGGTCATCATCCCCAACCTCGACTCCAATAAGCTGGGCAGCCTGATCTGGAAGTACAAGCCCGAACACATGTTCGGCGTGCCCTCCCACTACCAGCAGCTGGCTGTTGACCCCAAGCTGCAGAACAAGGATCTCTCCTTCATCCGCAACTATGCCGCGGGCGGCGATGCCATCGCCCGGGGTGCCGAGCAGACGGTCAACGACTTCCTGGCCGCTCACAACGTGGAATTCCCCATCGCCAAGGGCTACGGCATGACCGAGGCATCCTCTGCTGCCACCGCTGCTGCTGGTCGGAACAACAAGCCCGGCAGCGTGGGTCTGCCGCTGGTCAACACGCTGGTGTCCGTCTTTGAGCCGGGCACCGACACGGAGCTGCCCATCGGTCAGCGGGGCGAGCTGTGCATCTCCGGCCCCGGCGTTATGAAGGGTTACTACAACAAGCCTGCCGAGACCGCCGCCATCCTGCGCACCCATGCAGATGGCCGGGTCTGGGTGCATACCGGTGACATCGGCTATCTGGACGAGGATGGCTTTGTCTATCTGGACAGCCGGATCAAGCGGCTCATCATCCGCCACGATGGCTTCAAGGTGTTCCCCTCCATGATCGAAAATGTGGTCAGCCAGCATCCGGCCGTGCATCAGTGCTCTGTGGTGGGCTGCGCCGACAAGGATCATGTGCAGGGCCGCCTGCCTTTTGTCTATCTGGTGCTTGACCCTGCGGTTCCCGCCGCCAAGCGCAAGCAGATCATCAAGGAACTGCGCCAGCTCTGCATTGAGGAGCTGCCCGAATATGTCCAGCCCGTGGGGTACAAGATCATCCCCGAAATGCCCCTGACACTGGCCGCTAAATTTGATTATCGCAAGCTGGAAGAAGAGATCACTCCCCGCGATTATTAAGCAGAATAATACACATTGGAAAGGATTCGTGACGACACCATGAAAAAGAAACTGATTGGCCTGGCCCTTTCGGCCGCCATGCTGTTCTCTGTCCTGAGCGTTCCGGCCTTTGCAGCCGCCCCGGAAGAGAGCGCTGACCCCGCTCTGACCACTGAACAGACCGCCGCAGAGGAGGAGAACTGTTTCTTCACCTCCAGCAGCACCGAAGAAGAGAAGGAGCCCAACTCCATCACCTATGTTGCCCTGGGCGACAGCATCTGCGCCGGCATCGGCCTGACTACCGTTCAATATGCACATAACTTGATGGGCGTGGACGTTTCCTTCAACTTCAAGGGTTACCCCGAGGCCTGCTATGTGGGTCAGGTGGGCAAAAGCCTGAACCTCGACCGGGATCATGCCATCAACCTTGGCCTGCCCGGCGTGATGAGCAAGGATATGGTGGAGCTGGTCAAGACCGGCACCATGGCTGAGATGAACACCCTCTCCGGCTGCCAGTACAATTACCCCGAGTTTGTAGATTACATCAAAAGTGCCGATGTTATCTCCATCCAGCTGGGCTCCAATGATGCTTTTGTGCCCACCGTGGTCTCTTTTGGTGAGGCCACTAACTGGAAAAGTGAGGACCTGGCTTCCATCGTGCTCAGCGGCAACCTGCGCGACCGTGACCAGGACACTGAGGCTGCACTGAACGAGAGCCTGAAAAAGCTCAGCCTGACCCGCAGCGAGAAAGATGCCGTCTGGAACCTGTTCTTCTCCGGCATGAACAAGATCTGCGAGAACGCTTATCCCGAAAGCAGCAGCAACCTGCGCCAGATCGTGGCGACCGTCAAGGAGCTGAACCCTGATGCCCAGATCCTGATCATCGGTGCCACCAACCCTGTGCCCCTGCTGCCCAGCTGGAGCAACTACTTCAGCAAGCTGAACAACTACGAAAAGCAGCTGGCCGATGTTTACGGTGCCACCTACGTTTCCATCCCCTTTGCTCAGACTGAGCTGGATGGCCACCCCACCGTCTCCGGCCACAAGTACATCGCCGACAAGATCGTCAAGGCCATCGAGGCCCAGCAGTAAAATGAAAGAGGGACAACCCTCTCAGTCAAAGCCTGCGGCTTTGCCAGCTCCCCCGAAAGGGGGAGCTTTTTTGATGCCGTAAAGTACAGCACCAAACCTCTCCCCTCGGGAGAGGTGGCATTGCGAAGCAATGACGGAGAGGGTCGTCCCTCTCGATGAAAAAAATATTACTTTTCGTAACTCTGGGGCAGCTCGTTCTTGGGGTCACGGTCCATCAGGGAACGCACCGCCTCGGCGGCGCTCATGCCCTTGTTCACAACAGCGTTCACGGTCTGAACGATGGGCATTTCCACCTGATACTTGGCGGCAAGTTCCAGCGCGGCAGGCAGGGCGTTCATGCCCTCGACCACCATACCGACCTCCTTCACGGCCTGCTCCGGGGTTTCACCCTTGCCGATGAGGATGCCGGCCCGGTTGTTGCGGCTGTGCATACTGGTGGCGGTCACGATCAGGTCACCGATGCCGGCCAGACCGGCAAAGGTGTGGACATTGCAGCCCATGGCCACGCCCAGCCGGGCAAGCTCGGCAATGCCGCGGGTGATGAGGGCGGCACGGGCGTTGTCGCCATAGCCCAGGCCGGTGGAGATGCCCACGCCCAACGCAATGACATTCTTCATGGCACCGCTGAGTTCCACGCCCTTGATGTCCTCATTGGTATACACACGCATGACGTTGTTGGTGAACACCGTCTGCACGAATCTGGCCGCTTCCATATCCTTGCTGGCCGAAACGATGGTGGTGGGCAGGTCGATTGCCACCTCCTCAGCGTGGGTGGGGCCGCTCAGGGCCACCAGACGCACCCCCTTGGGGCCGCCCTCTTTGCCCAGCTCATCGGCCAGGATCTCCGTCATGGTGAACAGGGTATCCTTTTCAATGCCCTTGGCAACGTCCACAATGATCTGACCGTCCGGCACAAAGGGCCGGGCCTTGGCGGCGGTGGAGCGCACGAACACCGACGGCACCGCGAACAGCAGGATCTCCTTGTCCGTGCACACCTCTTCCACGCTCTTGGTGAACTTCATCTCTGCCGGAATGGTCATGCCGGGCAGATTGGGGTGGACCCGGGTGGTGGAAAGGTTGTCGATCTCCTGTTCCAGCGCCGACCACACAGTCACGTCATTGCCGCTCACCGTCAGCATCCGCGCCAGAGCCATGCCCCAGGTGCCTGCACCCAGAATACCAATTTTATGCTTCATTGTGTTTTGTCCTCCGTATGCGCCGGGCTGCTTGTGTGCCCGGCCTGTTCCCCGCGCTTCCTGCACGGGGCCTGTCTGATTCCATTTTACACGAAACATCGTACCGCGTCAACTCCTTGCCAGTCTGCACAAAGTTAACCTGTGTTTTCTTTTGTTTTTGGCCAGAGTGAAGGATTTTCGCCAATGGATTGCACTTGTCTCCATTTCATGCTATAGTATTTTGGTAGGAATTGTAGGATATGCTCTTGACCTGAACCATAGTTTAAGGTGTATCCTAAAGATATTCCACCGTTTTTTATCAATAAGGAAGAAAAATATGTTTGAAGCACTTCTTACCAACCGCACGGTCAGCGTGCTGTGGGAGGCCCTGCCCCGCATCCTGACGGCAGGCCTGACCATGACCATTCCCCTGACCCTGATCTCCTTCAGCCTTGCCATGGTCATTGCAGTGGCTGTTGCGCTGGTGCAGTACGCCAATGTTCCGGTGCTGCGCCAGATCGCCCGGTTCTACATCTGGGTCATCCGGGGCACGCCGCTGCTGGTGCAGCTGTTCATCATCTTCTACGGCCTGCCCAGCCTGGGCATCATGCTGGATGCTTTTCCGGCAGCCGTCATCGCCTTTGCCTTCAACGAGGGTGCCTACTGCGCCGAGACCATGCGCGGCGCGCTGGAAAGCGTGCCCCAGGGCCAGCTGGAGGCCGGTTCCTGCGTGGGTATGACCTGGTGGCAGATCATGCGCCGCATCGTTCTGCCGCAGGCCCTGCGCACCGCCGTGCCCTCCCTGTCCAACTCCCTCATCAGCATGATCAAGGACACCTCTCTGGCCTCCAACATCACGGTGGCAGAATTGTTCATGGCAGGCCAGCGTGTGGCAGCCCGCACCTACATTTTCCTGCCCATCTACTGCGAGGTGGCTGTGGTCTACCTGCTGTTCTGCACCATCATCACCAAGCTGCAGGCGCTGGTGGAGCGGCAGCTGAACGCGCACGGTTTCCAGTGAGAAAGGGGTGGACGGTATGGCCATGTTAGAGATCAAAGACATCCACAAAACATTTTACACCTACGATGACAAGCCCCGCTTCCACATTGGGCCTTTCCCGCGCGGCAATGCCCGTCGGGTGCGCAGCGCACTGCACGTCCTGAACGGCGTGGACCTGAGTGTGGAAAAGGGAGATGTTGTTGCCATTCTGGGCCCTTCCGGCTCCGGCAAAACCACCCTGCTGCGCTGCCTGAACTTTCTGGAGACCGCTGACAGCGGCACTCTGGTGTTCGACGGCGAATCCTTCGATCTTGGCAGGATCTCCCGGGCCGACATTGCCCGCCTGCGCAAAAAAACGGCCTTTGTGTTCCAGAACTACAACCTGTTCCGGAACAAGACCGCCCTGCAGAATGTGACCGAGGGCCTGATCGTTGCCCGCAGGATGCCAAAGGAGCAGGCAGACGAGATCGGCAGACGGATGCTGGAAAAGGTCGGTCTGGCCGACCGGGCCGACTACTATCCCCGCCAGCTTTCCGGCGGACAGCAGCAGCGCGTTGCCATTGCCCGCGCCCTTGCCACCGACCCGGAGATCATTTACTTTGACGAACCCACCAGTGCCCTTGACCCGGAGCTGACCGGCGAGGTGCTCTCTGTCATGCGGAAGCTGGCCGAAGAGGGCATGACCATGTTGGTGGTCACCCACGAGATGGGCTTTGCCCGCAACGTCTCCTCCAAGACGGTATTCATGGAGAACGGCGTGGTGGTGGAGCAGGCCCCTTCCCACGAATTCTTTGCCCACCCCCGCGAGGAACGGACCCGGGAGTTCCTGCGGAAGATCGAGCACACAGCATAAGGGATGGCCGACGGGGAGCTTTCCACGCAAATGCTTCGGGCCATTCCATCGCCCGCCCTATTGCCTGCGGCAACAGGGTCCCACCCCAGCGGAACATTTGCTTAGGAAACTCCCCGCCGTCCTTTTGATACAGCTTTTTCTATGAAAGGATCTTAACTATGAAGCGCAGAACTTTTATTTCGATGATGAGTGTCATGGCCGCCGCCGGCGTTCTGACCCTGTCCGGCTGCTCCAACAGCAGCACCTCCACCGCCGCAAGCTCCGGTGCATCCTCTGCTGCCGGTTCCGCTGCTGACCAGCTGGCTGCCATTCAGGCCAGTGGCAAGCTGATCGTGGCACTGGAGGGCGCATGGCAGCCCTGGAGCTACCATGACGAGAGCGACACTCTGGTGGGCTATGATGTCGAGGTCTCCCGCGCCATTGCCGAAAAGCTGGGCGTGGAGCCGGAGTATGTGGAGAGCGACTGGGACAGCCTGTTCGCCGGTCTGGACGCTGGACGCTTTGACATGGTCTGCAACGGCGTGGAGGTCACCGACGAGCGCGCCCTGACTTATGATTTCACCACTCCCTACGGTTACATCCACACCGCTCTGGCCGTCCGCAAGGACAACGACGAGATCAAGACCTTTGAGGACCTGAAGGGCAAGACCACTGCCAACAGCCTGGCTTCCACCTACATGGAGCTGGCCGAGAGCTACGGTGCTACCGTGCAGGGCATCGACACCCTGGAGGAAACCATCCAGCTGCTGGCTGCCGGACGCATTGATGCCACCCTGAATGCGGATGTCTCCTTCTACGATTACCTGAACGTCCATCCGGATGCCGACTTCAAGATCGTGGCCCAGACTGAGGATGCCTCCCACGTTGCCATCCCCCTGCGCAAGGGCGACAACAGCGCCACCCTGCTGGAAGCCGTCAACAACGCCATCGATGAGCTGCGCGCCGACGGCACCCTGAAGGAGCTGAGCGAGAAGTACTTCGGTCAGGATATCTCCTCCGAGAATTGATTTTTCCCTGAATACGCCAGGAGGGCGGCTGCTGATGCAGCCGCCCTCCTTTTGTTATGCGTGAAAATAATCATAGATGGTCTGTGCCAGCTGGGGGCCAACGCCGGGGGTATTTTCCAGCTGGTCGGGGGTGGCCTCCCGCACAGCACCCACGCTCTTGAACTGTGTCATCAGGGCCTTGGCCGTTTTGGGGCCCACCCCGGGCACCTCGGTCAGGGTGGAGGAATAGCTCTTCTTCCGCATCTGCTGCTTGCGGTAGGCATTGGCAAAGCGGTGGGTCTCGTCCTGGATGGCCGTGATAAAGGTGAAAGTCCCCCGGTTCATATTGATGGCGATCTCCCGGCCCTCACTGTCCACGATGGCGCGGGTACGGTGATGGTCATCCTTGACCATGCCGTAAAGGGGCACATCGGCCAGCGAAGTTCCTGCCAGTGCCGCCTTGGCCGCGCTGACCTGTCCCCGGCCGCCATCCATCAGCAGCAGGTCCGGCTTCTGCCCGAAATAATTGTCGCTGCCCTGCCCCTGTGCGGCCAGCGCGGCGTATTTCTCATACTCTGCCGCCCGCCGGGAAACCGTCTCGGCCAGCGAAGCATAGTCGTCCGTCCCCAGCACGGTCTTCATCCGGAACTTCCGATATCCGGCTTTGTAGGGCTTGCCATCCCGGAAGGTGACCATGCCGCAGACGCTGGTGCCATCACCCCAGTTGGAGATATCGTAGCTCTCAATGGTGCGCGGCGGCTTGGAAAGCCCCAGCACCTGCGCCATCTCATCCAGCAGCTTCTCCTCACGGGCGTAGCGGCCGCTCTCCCGGGCCAGCCGTTCCACCGCATTGGTGTGGGCCATCTCCACCAGATGGGCCTTATCGCCCCGCTGGGGCACATAGAGCTGTACCTCACTGCCCCGCTTTTCGTTCAGGGCCTGCTGCAGCGCCTCGCTGTCCGGCGGCAGCTCGTCCACGGCAATGATCTTTGGGATCTGCTCATCGTCCAGATAATACCGGGGCAGAAACTCCTCCCGCACGGCGGCAATATCTGCCGTATCGTGGAAAAGGAACTCCCGCTTATCGGTCAGCCGCCCCTCCCGGAAGCGCAGGACTGCCGCGCAGACACTGCTGGGGGTACCGGCCAACGCCACCACATCCATCTCCACCTCCGGGTCCACCACGACCTTCTGGCCCGCTGTCACCTTGGTGATGGCGTTGATCTGGTCCCGGAGGAGGGCCGCTGTCTCAAATTCCAGCCGGTCAGAGGCTTCCAGCATCCGCTCGTTGAGGGTTTTCAGAATATCCTTTTTGCCGTAGCGGATGAGGTGGACAGCGCTTTTGACGGCCTGCTCGTAGTTTTCACAGCTTATCTTGCCGCTGCACACCGCCATGCACTTGCCGATGTGGGCGTTCAG
>UMJI01069006.1_pt1 | contig 12700 bp, 7 predicted proteins | sample 1965991 | NCBI WGS metagenome assembly UMJI01 (sample SAMEA4836140, study PRJEB28245) | human gut metagenome | biome: gut microbiome; material: fecal sample | place: Denmark | collected 2008
AAGTCTTTGCAGAGGCATTAGCAAAAGCTGAAAATGAATTGAAATCTGAAGAATCTACACCAGAAACAGTAAAAGCAGCTCAAGATCAATTGTCTGATGCTATTAAGGGATTAACAGCTAAAAAACAGGTTGATAAGTCTCAATTACAAGCATTGATTACAGAAGCTAAAGATAAGAAAGAAGCAGATTATACTGCCGATAGCTGGAAAGTCTTTGCAGAGGCATTAGCAAAAGCTGAAAATGAATTGAAGTCTGATAAATCTACTCCAGAAACTGTAAAAGCTGCTCAAGATACATTATCTGAAGCTATTAAAGGTCTAGCACCTAAAAAACAGGTTGATAAATCAGAATTACAGGCATTGATTACAAAAGCTAAAGATAAGAAAGAAGCAGATTATACTGCCGATAGTTGGAAAGTTTTTGCAGACGCATTAGCAAATGCTGAAAATGAATTGAAGTCTGATAAATCTACTCCAGAAACTGTAAAAGCTGCTCAAGATAAATTATCTGAAGCTATTAAAGATCTAGCACCTAAAAAACAGGTTGATAAATCAAAATTAGAGGCATTGATTGCAGAAGCTACAGGTAAAGTAGAATCACAATATACACCAGAAAGCTGGAAAGCATTTACAACTGCATTAGGAACAGCTAATGAAGTAAATGGTAATAAAGATGCAACACAGGAAACTGTAGATCAAGCTTGCGAAAGCTTAAGAGCAGCTATGACTGGATTAACAGCTAAGGCTGATAAGACACAATTACAGGCATTGATTGAACAGGCTGGTAATAAAAACAAAGATGAGTATACAGAAGAAAGTTGGGTTTCTTTCGAAACAGCATTAAATGATGCTAAGGATGTATCTGCAAATGAAAATGTTTCTCAGGATGCTGTAGATAAAGCTTGTGAAAGCTTAAGTAAAGCTATTGAAGAATTAAAATTCAACAAATCACAATTAAAAGTAGTGATTGATCAGGTTGAAAATAAAAATTCAGAGGATTATACAGAAGAAAGTTGGGAAACATTCGCAAATGCATTAGCAGAAGCTAGATCTGTATTTGAAGATGAGAATGCTACACCAGAATCTGTAGATCAAGCATACAGAAAATTAAATGAAGCTATTAATGGATTGACAGTTAAGGTTAATAAACCAGAACTAAAAGAATTAATCGATAAAGTTCAGGATAAAAAATCAGAGGATTATACAGATGCAAGCTGGGATGCTTTTGAAACTGCATTAGAAGAAGCTAAAGCTGTATTTGAAAATGAAGCTTCTACATCAGAAGAAATTAGTCAAGCATATAGAAAATTAAATGAAGCTATTAATGGATTAACAGTTAAGGCTGATAAATCAGAATTAACTAAAGTAATTGCTTCTTGCGTGACTTTAAATGAATCTGATTACACACCAGAATCTTGGAAGCAATTTAAAGAAGCTTTAGATTATGCGGATGAAGTCAGTGCAAATCCAAATGTTTCACAAGAAGAAGTGGATGAAGCAAAAGACAAATTAGAAAAAGCAGTTAAAAACTTGGTTAAGGCTACTGGTTCAGAACAAAAACCAACTGAAAAACCAGATGCAAAACCAGATACAAAACCGGATACAAAACCGGAACAAAAGCCAACGGATAAGCCAGACACAAAACCGGAACAAAAACCTTCTGATAAACCGGAAGAAAAGCCAACTGATAAACCAGATACAAAACCGGAACAAAAACCAACAGATAAACCAGTGCAGAAGCCAACAGAAAAACCTAGCAAAAACAATGGTACAAACACAGGAACTAGTACACATGTAGGTTTCTTTGCAACTACTGCTCTTGCATCAGCTACAGCTGTACTTGGATTATTTGGATATAAACGTCGCAATAAGAAAAAATAATGCGAAATAAGTTTGGATGGTTTAAATAAATAGATTTATTCTCTTGGAATGAATCATATTCCAAAATGGTTTATAGTTAATTATGACTCGGATGACATATAGTTGTCCGAGTCTTTTTGGTAATCCGCAATTAGATAGGGTCGACTAAAAGATGTAGGACAGAGATCAATTGGTTTCTGTCCTTTTGCTTTATATAAAATGAAAATAACTAAAGTTATAAAATGATTGAACACATAGAATCGTTAGAATAGGAATAATATATTTGTACAAATTAATAATTTGATTTGCACATTTTAGTCGATTTTTCTCGGGGGGGGGGTACTCATATATATAAAGAAAAATGCTATAAATAAAGCATAAATAGAGTGTTGTTAAAATAAATTTACATGTAAACCACTTAAGGAACCTCGTTGAAAGCGTATACAACGAGGTGTATAATGGCTTCACTTAATTGTGTGAACATAAGAATTTAGTTAGATTTGCTTAAGATAAAGTAGAAATGCATATATTTTCTTAACATAATCTTAATGTGTAGATAGGGATATGGAGAAAAAGGATTTAAGACATTTAAAGCGAAAAGAATTGATTGACCTAATTGATAAGATGCAGACAGAAAATGATGCTGTATCAAATGAAGAGGTTAAACAAGAGATAAATCGTTTAAAAGAGAGAGAGAAACATTTAAATCATTTGCGTAAAACTTTTAGTGTACTTGTGGTTGTGGCTGCTATTTCTGTACTAGTAGCTACATTGTGGATGCCAGTACTTAAGGTGTATGGATCGAGTATGAATCCGACTTTAGAAAATGGGCAAATTGTGGTTTCTATAAAGACAAAGACATTAAAGTCTGGAGATGTGGTTGCGTTTTGGCAAGGAAATAAATTACTTGTAAAACGTGTTATTGCAGGTCCAGGACAATATATCGATATTGATGTGAATGGAAAAGTGTCTGTAGATGGAAAGGCCATTTCTGAAACTTATTTAAATCGTGAGTCATTGGGAAATACAGATATTGACTTTCCACACCAAGTAGAAGAATCGCGTTGGTTTTGTATGGGCGATAATCGAGATAGTTCGATTGACTCTAGAAGTGCTGCGATTGGAGATATTTCAAAAGAACAAGTTGAGGGTAAGGTTTTATTTTCAGTTTGGCCTTTGAACAAAATAGGTATGGTGAAATAAATAGAAAGAAGGTGTGATTGTGCAAGAATATTTAGAGCGTTTATTAAAAAATAAAGCGCACTTAAGAAAATGGAAGAAAGTCATGTTGGCACTCTCTTGTATTGTGGTTGTTTGCACAGTCTATGCACTATCTTTACCTGCTCAAACATTAGCATGTAACATTGAAGAACATGCACATACTGCTGAGTGTTATGATGAAAATAATGAATTAATTTGTACAAAAGAAGAACATACTCATTCAGAGGATTGTTATGAAAAAGAAAAACAGGAACAAGATCCTGTAGAAGAAGAGAATGAAGAAAGTCCAGTTGTAGAGGATGGTTCTGTCACGATGAGTGAAGAGTCAGAAACTAGTAATGAAACTACAAATACGGAAACATCAAATCCTTATGATTTGAATGCACATCTAGAAAGTATTAAAAACATTAACTTTACGTATAAACAAGGAAATGTTGATACAACTGTAACAACAGGTCAAACTGTAAGTAATGCGGATAGTACGGATATAAATATAATAGTTGAATGCAATAGTATTCATGTGAAAACTTTAAAGGAATGTGGTGGTCAAATCACTTATCAACTTCCAGATGATTTTCGTATTAAATCCACTGACACACAATATATAACACAAGAAGGTAGTTCGGAACGGATTGGAACGATTTACGTAGATATTAATGGAAAAGTTACAATTACATATTATGAGAATTACTTAAATGGATTATCCGAAAGTGCTACAATTGAACGTGCTCGATTTTCTGTATCTACTCAAATCAAGCTTGAAAAATTAAATGAAAATGGAAATAAAATAATAACAACGCCAAAAGGGGATATTACCTTAAATTATGGCGCTGATTATTATGGGCGTTATGGAAATGTGGAAGTAAAAAAGACTCGTAGCGAAGAATATAACGGTGAATATATTAAATATACAATTCAACTTACTGCGAAGGAAGATGGATGTAAGAATTTGTATGTAGTTGATAAATTCACTGAAAATTGGAATCTTATAGATTATGTGGGGATTGATCAAAATCAAACAATACTTACTGGCAAAGGAGATCAAAAAAATCCTTATGAACAGATTAATACGAGTTCACCTCATGGAAAGATTTATTTGACAAATGCATCAGATGAAAAGATTCCTGGCATGATCACAGAAAATCTAGGTGAACACAAATCCTTTGTCTGGTCAATTGACGAGATGAAGGCAAATGAAGAACGTATATTAACGTATTATGTTAAGTTAAAAAGTGATGATGGACTGATTAATACGAAAAATAATCAAGAGATAAAAAATCAGGCAAATGTTTATTCGAGAAAAAATGATGGTTTAATTTATGATAAGGGTTCTGATGAAGCTAAGTTTAGTCCATACATAAGTTATAATATGACTAAAGATGTGTTGAGTAACACGAAAGATGATAAAGGCGTTTATACTATTGCATATAAGTTATCATTTACTTTAGATAAGAGCAGTAATTATCCTTTAATGAATTTTATATTCTGGGACAATTTAGCTGAGACAGATAGTAATATTACTTCGACAAATGATGTTTGTTATGATGAGAATTCAATACAGCTTTATAAAAAAGGAAATAATAATAATGATCAACTAGTAAATAAAGACTATTATCAAGTACTATGGGCAAACCAAAGTGGAACGGGTTATAGTAAAACTTTTAATAAAGATACTGTTCGTTTCCAAGTAAAGGGAACTGAAAAACAACCAATTGTTATGAATCCAGGAGATTCATATTATGTAACGTATAGTGTTAAGGTGAATCCGGAAGTATATGCGGTAATGAAAAAGGATTCAGTCGATATAAAGAATGTTTATTATGCTTCTTCTGATAATGCTTGTGATGGTGAATCTTGGGGAATGATTAATCAATTCCATCAAAAAGTGACTTTGAATGATTTTAGTTGGGTTAACAAAGCTTTAGATGGAAATACAGTAAAAACAGATACGATAATTTCAATGAAGGATGGAAATCGATATGTTGATTTAAAAGAAAATAACAGTGAAACTGAATTTAAGGTAAATAAGGGAAGCTATAAATATACTGTAACTATAAATAAGTCACAGGGACTATTTGATATTACAGGTGTTACTTTACAAGATACGTTAAGTTCTAGTTTGAATAATGTCATGAAATTTGTGGGTTATGCAAAGATAACAGCTCATGATGAAAAATTAAATGAGAATAAAGGGGTAAAATGGATAAAGATTGAGGATAAAACAAGTTTTAATCTAAAACTTTCAGATATTGGATGGACTGATAACACTTATTCTTATACGTTTGAATATTATGCACAACCACTTTCTTTAGAGGATATTTCAACTGTAGATGTGACAAACACCTTTACATTAAAGGGCAATGTAAAAAAAGGAACAAGAGAAATTGATATTACAGATGTGAATGCTAATAATACTGTACACCTTCAAGGTTCTTATCATTTAGATGTACATAAGCATGCCTGGTATTATGAGAAACCTCAAGAGAATGCTATGTATTGGAAGAAAGGAAAGTTTTATTGGGTTATTGAATTAGATGGTTCACGTATTAAGAGAGATACTGAGATTATTGATCGTATATCGAGCGATGCAAATTTAGAAGATCATTTTTTACATCAATCTTTAAATGCAGGAGATGAAGATTCAATAGTTGGATTATATTTTGGAAATGAAATTCCTACAAATAGTAAGAATATTGAAGAGTATAAAACAAAGCATAGTGCAGAAAAAATTGATGATTATTTTGACATACAATATGTAAAAGGTAAATTTAATGATAAAACGAATGAAGTAGCTGAGAATGATTATGGTCAATTAACATTTAAGGCAAAAAAAGATATTGAGTTTCCTGAAAGTAAAAAAATGTATATCATAATTCAAACAAGTCCTTGTAAATTATTGAGTGACTTACAAATGGAATATCGTGATAAGAAAATATACAGAAACGAGCTTTATAAGAAAGACCCTGGTGAGGTTGAAAAAAATTTCGGTAAAGTTGATCAAAAGCTTTATAAAGGCGGAGATATTTTAAAAGAGTTAGGTCAAACATTTAGTTATGATGGTTCAACTTATAAAAACTTATCAATAGGAAAAGATATGGAAAATACAGAATCGAAGATTAAAACGGATTTAATCAATTCTAAAGGTGTATATACTTCATGGGCATTTAAGTTAAATTTAGCTGGGGAATTAAAAGGGAATTATAGAGTTCTTGAAAACATTCCAGAAGGTATGGATCTTGAATATATTCGTATAAAGTGGGTTGGAACACAAGCTAAAAATGACATAACGTCTCCAAAAATCACGAATATAAATTCAAGTGAGTGGGATGAATATACGAACACTAGTACAGGTGATGATAATGTAAGTAGACAAACTGTTTATTATGTTAGCAAAGACAAGAGGCAAGCATTAATTGAATTAGATGGTTTAAAAGATATGCATATAGAAGATCAATATTCTGTCGATGTGCAAGTTGTTTGTAGGGTAACAGATCCGCAGGTATTGCTTAATGGTAAAAGTGTTACATTTACAAATAGAGTTACACTTTTAAATAAAAATGGAACAGAGAAGCTTGATGAGGCGTCTTCAGATGCAACAATTGCGGATCAGAATTTAACAAAACAAAATTTATCAATTAATGGTAATAAGTTAACTACAGGTCAAAAAATCAAATATGAGATTATCGCAAATTCTAAGGGACAAAATCTTTTAAAGAATTCAAATGAAAAATTGATTTTAGTGGATGAGTTAGGTAAAAATTTGAGCTTTGACAGTGGTTCGTTTAAAGCAATCAATATAAAAGATAATTCTGTTGTTGATGTTAATCCTAAGATTGATATTATTCATAATAAAGTAGAAATGGAAATTCCGGATAATATTCCAATTAAGATTAACTATACAGCAACATTGAATGCACGTCCGGGTGAAAATGTAACTTTAAATAATAAGGTATATTGGAAGTCTTATGAAAATGATAATGTGAATGTTACTAATACAGATGTTAGCTATTCAATCTCTTCTAGTGGTTCAAGTGGAAGTAGTGATCATCCTGTTTTAACAATTAAGAAAACTGATTTGGATGATACGAATAATAAAATAAGCGGTGTTACGTTCTCTCTTAGTCAATGTGAATTGAAAAATGGTTCGATTGAAGATACACCACAAAAAACAATAGACGGATTAACAACGTCTGAAGAAGGTTCTGTGAAAGTTCCATTAGAAACATACACAATGAACTTCAATACAATTTATAAAGTAAAAGAGACTCAACCTGCACCAGGGTATATTTTAGATGACAAACCGTATTATATAATGTGCGCTAAAACAGATGATTCTGGTGAATATCCAGAATCTGTGAATAATTACATTAAATTTTGTAAAGATAAGAACCCACTAAGATATAAGGTTGTATATAATCCAAGCGATTTTGTCTTAGAAGTGTATAACGCACAAGAGGGTATTACAGTGAAAAAAGCATTTATAAACAATGCTGCTGGAAATGAGACAAAACCTGTAAGTGGAACTTATAACTTTGGATTATATGCAGATAAAAATAATTTAACCAGTCCATTACAGACAGTTTCAATTACTTATAAAGCGAATGAAACACAAGAAAAAATAGCGAAGTTTATCAATCTAGAATTGGGTAAAACATATTATGTATTTGAATTAGACAGTAAAGGACAACCGATTAAAGATTCACAAGAAGCTACAGTAAATACAATGAAATATCAAGTGGTTTATGAAAATGAAACTACAAAGATAGCGGGTAACACTGCGAAAAATGGTGATACGGTTACCGTAACAAACAAAAGCAGTACAAAAATATTACCCTCAACAGGTAGTATGGGAACCCTGATTTACAGGATGTCAGGAGCAACATTGGTGGTTGTTGGAACGATAGGCCTGTCAGAAATAAATAAAAAAAGGAAGAAAGAGAATAGGAGAAAGAAATGAAACTAATTAAAAAGATTGCAGCCATTATGTTTGCGTTCATGATGGTATTTACGTTGAGCAGTAATGTTAATGCAGAAACAATAACTGGAGGAGATTCACCACAGAATGGTTCAATAACAATCAAAAATGCAGAGAAAGGTCATACGTATACTATATATAGAATTTTAGCTCTAGATAGTTATAGTTATGAGAATACAGAAACAAGCACTAAAAAAGAAGGTAACTACTCATATTCATTAATTGGAAATGGAAATGGTTGGGACACTTTTATTAGGGAGAATTCTGGCACAGATGGATTCTTTACAATTACTGATGATAAGTATGTCACTTTCAATGATGGAAAATCAGTTGAAGAGTTAGCAAAAAAAGCTATTGTATATGCAAATGATTCTGCTCATCATATTACATATGATGGTCAGAAACCGAAAAATGGAGAAGAAGACGTTAAATTTGAAAATTTACCATTGGGTTATTATTTGATTGATTCAAGTATGGGTGCGCTTTGCAGTTTGGATACGACAAATAGGGATGCTACTGTTATTGAAAAAAATGAAAAACCCGTAATAAACAAATATATAAATACAGAACCAAATCATTTGCCAACGGCTTCAGATGAATATTTAAAGAAAGAATGTACATCAACTATTGGAGATGCTGTAAACTTCCTAGTGACAATAGATCATTTAAAAGGTTCTGATAACTTTGTAGTAGAAGATACTTTAGATAAAGGATTTAAGTATAATGCTACAGATGATTTTACAACGTTTAAACCATACATTGTCGCATATAAAAAAAATGAAGGAACAGTAACAGATACTGATCAAAAACAATTTACTTTGAATACAGATTATACTCTTGAAAAAGGTAAATTAACAAGTGAAAAAAGTTTTACAATAAAGTTTACTAAAGCTGGTTGTAATAAACTAAGTACGCTTACTGATTATCAATTAAGAATATCTTATTACTTACATATGGGTAATGAAACTGAATTTAAAAACACAAACAGTGTTTTGCTAAAATATGGAGATTCACAAAGTACCGAAAAAGAATATGCATATGTCTTTGCATTAAATATTCCTGTTTTTAAGTGTAAATCAGATAAAACAACTGGATTGTCAAACGCAAAATTTAGTTTGTACAAAACAAAAGCAGATGCAAATTCAAATAGTAATCCTATTTATTTTGTGAAAAAAGATGAAAGTACTTACCGTGTAGCTGATGAAGGAGATACTAAAGCTGAAAGTAAAGCGTGGCACACTATTACAACTGATGCTAGTGGAACATTCACATTATTTGGTCTAAAAGAAGGTATATATTATTTAAAAGAGGTTGAAGCTCCAAAAGGATATAACAAATTAACGGAACCAATTACAGTGGAAGTTAATCCGACAGTAGATTCCACTAACACACTTATTAATGGGCAAACGATAAACTATACTTATAAAACAGATACTAAAAAGAATGTAGACAAAGTTGTTGTCGTAAACAACACAGGGTCATTACTACCTTCTACTGGTGGTATGGGTACAACACTAATCTATTTGATTGGTGGAGCACTAGTACTAGGCTCTGGATTTGTATTGGCTAATAAGAAAAGAGCTAAAGCTAAATAATTGATTTATTGATTAAATTATGTTGTATGGGGGAACTTATTGTTTCCCCTTCATACAACAATAGGGAGAGGGTTGTAATGATGAAAAAACATATGTCTACAATAATTGCGATACTTGTTTATATTACAGGCTTGTCCTTATTGTTGTATCCAACGGTTAGTAATTATTGGAATTCTTTGCATCAGAGTCGTGTTGTGGCGAATTATTCGGATACGATGGCTAAGATGGATAAGAAGGAGAAGCAGGCTGAGATAGATCGGGCTGTTGAATATAATGCTGGGTTAGTGAATAATGGTGGTCGTTTTACTCCAAGTGATTCAGAGCTTAGTGAATATAAGAGTCTGTTGAATGCGGATGGCACGGGTATGATGGGGTATGTTACGATTCCTAAGATTCAGGTAAAGCTTGCGATTTATCATACGGTAGATGATTCTGTGTTACAGGTTGGTGTTGGTCATTTAGAGGGTTCGAGTCTTCCTGTTGGTGGCAGCAGTACGCATTGTGTTATTTCTAGCCATAGGGGACTTCCTAGTGCAAAGTTATTTACGGAGTTGGATCGATTAAAAAAGGGAGATGTTTTCTATCTTCATGTGTATGACAAGGTTCTTGCGTATCAGGTAGATAATATAGCGATAGTAGAGCCAACGGATTATGGTTTATTAGAAATAGAGGAAGGTAAGGATTTGTGTACTCTATTTACTTGTACACCATATGGTATCAATACACATCGATTGTTGGTTCGTGGTCATCGTGTAGAGAATGTGATGGATGAAAAGAATTTAACGGCTGATGCAGCTAAAATTGATCCTTTAGTAGTGGCTAGTGTCATTGGTTTGATTATGTTGGGTATTGGATATATTGTATATCGATTTAGAAAGAAAGGAGTGTAGGTGATGAAAAAGGGATTATATTTTATTTTTATATTTGTATTTTGTTGTATTCTACCTACAACTCTTTTTGCAGAATCAAATGATGCATATAATTTAACAATCACTTGCCCAACATCGGATATGGATGTTTCGCTTTATCATGTGGCAGATGATGATTTAAAATTAACGGATGCGTTTTCTAGTTATTCAATAGACTTAAATCAATCGACAGAATCTGGATGGCAAGGTGTTGCGAATGTATTAGAGAATCATATTCTGATGGATGGAATTAAAGAAGATGCTTTGGCTTCTTCTAAATCATCTGGTGAAGCTAGTTTTAATGGATTGGACTCAGGTATCTATTTGATTATTGCTGGGGAAATAGAGAAAGATGGAGTATATTATAATCCACAAGTATCCTTAATTTCTTTAAGTGGTGATTTGAGTGTGAATCTAAAGTACGAAACAAGTAATAAGCCTGTTTTGACAAGTACAAATCTTCATGTTTTAAAAGTGTGGAAGAATGATTCAAAGAAAAAACGCCCAACTTCTATTGAAGTGAGTTTATTAAAGACAGATGATTCTGGTAATAGTGTTGTGTCTGATAAACAAGTATTAAGTTCAGATAATCAGTGGTCTTATACTTGGGATAATCTTTCTACTTTGTATAAGTATAGTGTCTTAGAAACTCAGGTTCCTAGTGGATATACCGAAAGCTTAGTTCGAGAAGAGAATACAGTGGTTTTAACAAACACGGCTAGTCATAAGGATAAACCTGTAATTAATAAGAATGAAAAGGAATTGCCTTTAACGGGACAGTTGTGGTGGCTGGTGCCAGTATTATTGTTGGTGGGGCTAGTTTTATTTGGCTTAGGACGCCATTTGCGTAATGAAAAATAAATTATCAAGATTATTATCTGGTTTAGGTATTTTATTTATTGTAATGTCGATATCTTTATGTGCATATAACGCATATGATTCTTTTCGAGCTTATTACAGTTCAAAACAAATTATGAATCAATATGCGATTGTAGAATCTTCTTCTGGAAAAGTGCCGGACTATGTATTAAATCCGGATATGGATATGCCAGAAGTTGAAGTAGATGGTAAGAAGTGTATTGGCACGATTGAAATTCCTTCTTTAGATATTAATCTTTGTGTGACAAGTACATTTACATATGATCTTATGAGACAATTGCCATGTAGATATTATGGGAGTGCTTATAAGAATAATATGGTGATTGCAGCACATAATTCTTGGTTTCATTTTGGAAGAATTGGTACTTTACATTCTGGTGATAAAGTCATTTTTACAGATGCTTCTGGAAATAAGTTTGAATATTATGTAGATGCGATAGAAGCGTTAAAACCCAATAGTGTAGAGGATGTAACAAGTGGAAAATGGCCATTGACATTATTTACCTGTACGTTAGACGCACAAAATAGAATTGTAGTTCGATGTAAACAAAATTGAGTAGAGATTTGTGTCTCTACTCTTTGGGTAACCAAATAAAACGGTGTAGTTAAATAAATAAAAAAGAATCAGTTGAACATTGCTAAAATGTTATGCTGATTCTTTTATTTACAGTTCTTTTGTACGAACTCGCTCCATGGCAGGAATTCGTCTATTATTTCTGGATTTTTGATCAGATCTTGACTTGGAAGATATGTAAATATTGTTGTCAAATATTTATATGGATCCAGTCCATTTGCTTTTGCTGTTTCAATTATGCTGTATGCATTCGCACTTGATTCTGCTCCTTATACACTTGTCGAGAATAACCAGTTCTTTCTTCCTTATGAAAATTAATTTACTATTATATTTAAATGGTAGAAAGAATAAGATAATAGTAAGATATTAGTGATAGTCATGGACATAATTTATATTATGCAAAAATCTGAGGAGTTAAGAAATAATGAGCATTTCAAAATTGTATATCAATAAAATAGCTGACCGTATCCTTTTTGATGAGAAGAACAAAGAATTTACAATATGTGATGGTAGTTTAGGGACTTACAAATTTTGTGATGTTGTTAGAAGTCAAATAGTTTATGAACATGCTAGATATAAAGGTAAATCACCATTGTTTTCTCATAGAGTGTTAATTAGTACGTTTAATACGAGTATTTTTATTGAATTAAGACACATTTAATAAATTAGGATATAAAGCTAAAATCAAC
>UMJI01039368.1_pt1 | contig 12630 bp, 15 predicted proteins | sample 1965991 | NCBI WGS metagenome assembly UMJI01 (sample SAMEA4836140, study PRJEB28245) | human gut metagenome | biome: gut microbiome; material: fecal sample | place: Denmark | collected 2008
CGTCAGACCGTTACCCTGTGTAGTCCCTTGTAAACTGTACTTTGCACCCATCTAAGTAACGGTACTGTTCCGGCTTCATAAACTCCTCAAAATCACCGAATAAATTGCGCTTATAAAAGTGAACCGCATCTGGCACAGAGTAAAGCACAATGTGCGTTGCACCGAGGTACGATTCTGTGATTTCTCTTATTTCCTTAATTAGAAAGCTCAAAAAAGCATCGCTGACAAAATAGCGCTCTTCCGGATCATCAGAGCCAGAAAGTTCAATATCCTGATACTTTTCGGAAACAGCAAAATAGTCTATCTTTATGGAAGGAATGAGTTCGACCAATTTTGCATCATTCAAATTGATCCCCGAACAGCACAGCGCCGCCAGACCGATAACATCACCATTTTTTTGATTGTAAAAAGCGTAGCAAACATTCCGAGGATCCGACGCTGCAACCTCGCGAAAATATCTGTCAATCTCCGGGCTTCCGCTGGTAAAACCAGAAAATATGGAAGCCGATTCCTCCGAAACGACTTCCATACAACAGTTATTCAAGTCAATCTTGATCTCATCCATTTATTTTACTTCCTCTTGACAGTAGTCTTGCCAAAATTAGGAATATTCTTTGCTGCTCGAGCCATTGCACGCTCAAATGCATTGGATTCAGAAGACGCTTTTAAGAACTTTTCTTTTTTCTCAGGAGCAACTTCAAAACCAAGATTAACTTTTCTGGACATTACAGCCATCTTAATAAAGCTCCTTTCTGACACAGTCCACCTCCCATCACATGGCGGGTGGTACCTTTTTTGTACGTTCATAATACCATCCGCAAACGTCAAAAATCAACAAGAACTTGTAAACAAATTAGATTATTGTCTATTGTGTTCAATAGTATGCGCGGCAGTATAAAATATTGCACAAAGGTGTCCATTATATGAAATTCTTCAATTAAATTCTGAAATATTAGTAAATAACAAAAACAAGAGATCTGTTCGCCTGCCAACAACAGCTCGTCTCGATCTCAAATCGAGGCGAGCTTCACTGCCCGGATTTCAAATCGGCGCAGTGACCGTCTGATCTGGACAGTCGCAAGGGTCTCATTTCAAATGAAGCCCTCAATGCACCGAAAGGCTCGGATTTTAAATCCGACCTTTAAGACATCCCCACAATATATGCAGCAAGAGCGGAGGAATCACCCTCCGCTCTTCTCTTATCCCTCTCCTTGCCCCTCAGAGGCTGCAGGAGCGCTTTCGTCACGCTCTATGGCTTCGTCCTATAGCTCGGTTGATAAAGCCGTTCACGCTCTCGCTGTGGGCTTCTGCGTGGGCTCAACAATCAAAGCATTCCGGCCTGATTCCTTCCCGCGCGTTATCGTGTAAAGTAATTCCGAAAATCACTCTGCATTCTGCTTTTCTTCAACGCAGTCGAGAACATAATCGCGCAAAACTGCGTTCGACGTCTTCCCAATCTCTGCACAGTATGTCTTAAATTTTTCCGCTTGGTCTTTCTTCACGCGGCAGCCCAGCGTCGTCATATTTTCCGCATCCCATTTCGCATTTGCTTTTTTCCTCGATTCCGTTACCGCCATTCTATCCCCCCTTTCCAGTTGACAGTATTATATCACTTCACAAATACTATTAACAGTACCGCATTGCACAATTATGTACTGTTAATATTGTTTATCTCGTCTATTGATTAGTACTGTTAATAGTGTATAATAGAAGCATAGCAAGAACCAAGAGATTGAGCGAAGGTCGATAGTCAACGCGACACCGTAAGAGCTGGAACGGAGAAGATTGATAGAAATTCCCGAAGGGATAGATACTCAGAGCCGCCAGCCGCCGATATCACCCGCAAATAAGGAGGTAAAACAATGAGCATCAATGAAATGGACAGCAAGATCAAGGAGCTGCGCGAGCTTCGCCGGATGGCTGACGAGCTGACCGCAGAAATGGAGGCCATTCAGGACAGCATCAAGGCCCACATGGACGCCGAGGGCGTGGACACCATCAATGGTACCGATTGGAAGGTGACCTATAAGGCTGTGACTTCCTCTCGTCTGGATACCAACGCATTGAAAAAGGCTCTTCCCGATCTGGCGCAGCAGTTCACCAAAACCACCACCGCGCGCCGCTTCTGCGTTGCATGATGGAGACCATCGTAGCTATCGCCGGAGCAATTCAACTCGCAAACTGGCTTATGTTCCTGATTGAAGCAATGGAAAAGCCCCCTGCGCCCAAGCCGTCCAAAGCAAAGCGCAGAGAGCCCTAACCACCAACCACCATAGCGGCGGTCGGTAGATCCATTATACCGGCCGCCCATCAAGAAAACAAGGAGAAATTATGAATACAACAGATGAGATCATTTCCATAATTCACCGATCCAGCGGCTACAAACGTCGTTATATGGAGGCTGTCATCTGTACGATGGTCGGAGCCGTTATGCCTTGTACCGCCAGCCGCGGCGATATGAAGCGAGCAATTCGTTTAGGCCGCATCTTACAGCACAACGCCGAAATCCAGGCCGACCGGGACAACTATCAAATCGTCGAAAATACGATCACCTTCATTCGCCGTGAATGGCTGCGCAAAGGTAACTGCTCGATCAAATCTTCCTCTCCGAAGGAGGAGGCTTAATGATGCATACGGAAAAATTTGATATTAGTACCAACGAAAAAAGGCTGCTGCACATGATTAAAGGCTCAAAGGACCCGAAAGCCGCCGCGGATGTAGCTATTGACGTAATTCGTGCCTTCTTAGCCCCTACCATGACGGAAGATCTTGCATTTCTCGAAGCCATTCAGAATGAAGAAAAACGGAGAGCGGTCATTGAGCTGCTGGAGGGGCAAAAAAGATGAATGACAAACAGCGAGAAGAATATTTGGTCATGCCAGACGCGCAGAAAAAGGAGTTTTTGCGAAAAGAGGTAGAACGGATCGCCGCGCTGCCGGAATGCGAACACGACGCGGCCTTTGACGCGCTGCGTGAAGCCGTTATGCCGAAAATCACCGATCTTCCTGTGAAGGGGAGCGATCTGACCTACGGTGAATATTGTCAAAAGAAAGGTCTCGATTGGCGGACAGGGGAACCCATCCACGAATAGCTCTCTTCGATAATATGCAAAGGCGCCTGCTTCTTTTAATCGGAAGCAGGCGCCTTTTGGGTTATGACGGCCAAGCAGCGCTGCTCTTTGTTACCCTACTGTCTCCCCTACCCCCGGTGGAGGCGGCGTCGGCAGCACCGCGGGCAGCTCTGCAACACCGCACACGCTCTCTTTGCTGTCGTCCTTCTTCTCGTCGACCCATCGGAAATTGTATTTCAGGCTGAATTCCGCGCCCCTCTCGCCGTTTCGGTCGAAGAGCCGTTCTTCTGCGTAAGCTTCTATCCGAGACTTCGCGCGCGTCACCGTGTCAACGAATCCTTTCTTCGTCTGATAGTCCAGCAACGCTTGACGGCTCGTAAACCCCAGCGCCAGCGCCAGCCCCGTCACCGTCGGCGGTCGCTGATGGATGATAAACGGCTTGCCCCACTTGTCGCAGATTGGGAACCCATCGTCGCCGATAATAGGCTCGCCCTTGCAGTCTTCAAAATACCGGTCAATAGCGGCCTGCATCTGTTCCGCCGTCGCATATTTGGGAGGTCTCCCCGTTTTCGCCATGCAGTCACCGCCTTTTCAACCTTAGTCCGTCTTCCTGACTTCTCTCATGCCGCTTTCTTCCTCATGATTGCAAGCTGCTCGTCCACCCTCGCGCGGTTCCAATGGCGAATGCTCTTTCCGACGCCGAAGTCCTCAAAGAGGGCTGCACGCTGTTTATCGGAAAGCCCCTTCTGCTGATAAACAAGCTCCATGATCTGTAAGCCTTCACTGTTGCTGATGGTATCCCCGTTTTTGTCCTTCAGGCTTTCGATCCCGCCTTTTGCCAGATAGAGCGCGATATACTGGGCTTCTGAAACGCCCGTTTTTTTGACGGTATCTATGGCCTTTGCTGCCCACCCGTCCGTTTGGTAATTGCTCACGCTCATTTTCCCAACGATGTTGGCATATTCGTAGGCTTTCGCAACGGCATCTGCCTTATCGCCGTCGCTCATGGACTTATAGCTCGCAAGTCCCGTGAGATCGCTGACGATCTTATAGGAAGTCTGCCCGCGCTTTGTGGCGTACTTGACGTATTCCTCGCCGGTCAACTGTTTGTTTTCCTTATTCACGGTAAAAGATTTCGGTGCGCGCTGCGGCAGGACTTTGGCCTCACCGGTCGCCTCATACAGGCGGCTCAATTCATCTTCCATTTTGCTGCCGCTTACCTTCGAGGTATACGCGGGATTCGCAAAATTGTTAAATGCCCGCGCGACCACGCCTCCGGAGTTTTCCGTGCGCCCCCATGCGTCGATAAAGGGAATCTGCCCGTAGTCAACGCCCGGAATACGCGCGCTGGCCTTGCCGAGCGCATATTGCATATCCGGCGTCAGGAATTTGTTCTTATCCGTATAGGTCGTCATGCGCGCGCTTTCGCCCGTGCGCTCCGCCTGCCCGAAGACCGTCGGGATACCCTGCGTCAAATAACTCGTCGCCGCGCTTGCTACCGCACTGGTTAGTGCGTTTGTGTCCCCGGAGGACGCATACCCCACCGCGTCAAAAACGTCGTTCAGGCTTTGCAGACAACTCATGGAAAGAAGCGGGTCCGTCACGTTGCTTGCTGCCTGAAGCATATCACTCATAGTGAGATACCCGTTGTTCACCTGCATCTGCTCGTAAAGGTTTGCCCCGACGAAAAACGGAAGCGCTTCCGGCGCAAGCCAATCCAGCGTAATACTCGTGCCATTTGGCAGCTCCATCGCATATTCCTGATGTCCTTGCAGCTCGTCGAACTTTTTCTTCTTCTCGTCATCACCGCCGCTGCCGCGAAGAATGCCCTCTTTCGCCATATAAAGGCCGAGCATCATCAGCCCCGTGCCGGTCAGACCGGCGGCGGCCCGGTCGATCATTTCGGTCGCCTGCATATTACCCTTCTGCACCTGCACAAGGTCATAACTTATGCTTTTGAGGAAACCAATAGGGCTGTATTCCACGCCGCGCACCAGAATGTTGGCTGGTGTCTTGCGGAACGGCAGGATTCCTTCGGCGAGGGTGCTTCCGAGGCGTTTCATCTTGTTATCCCCGCGGTATCTGCCGAGATCGGAGATCATCTGTGAAAACGCATTGGTGTCTCGATAGGTTGCTTTCTGCGCCTCTCTGATCGCGTATTCGCGTGCCGCTTCAATGCCTTTCCCGCCAGCGACCTGCTCCGCGGTAATGCCATTTGCTTTGCAGAATTGCGCCAGCGCCGCCGCGTAATGCGGCTTGGAGAACCATGCGTCTTCTGCATCCAGCGCCGTGCCGTTGAATTTGCGCATCGCTTCCAGCGGCTTCAGTTTGAAGACCGTGCGCCCTTCCTCGATTTCCTGTCGCACATTGACATTATCATTGTACTTGCCGCTACCGAGAGCTTGCTCGCGAATGTTGGCATAGTCACTCCATGCCGCCTTGATAAGCCCTGCGTCCTTCGTCGTCAGGATTGCCTTCGTGCGTCCGACTTTGCCGCCGCTCACCGCGTTCGCAGCGCTCTCAATGCCTGCGCCGATGACGTTCTTTACCGTGACGGCAGGAACAAACCCTACGTTGCCAACGATGTTGCGCACATGCGTACGTGGATTCCCAAGCATCGAAAGGTAGCGCCAAGCGTTCCATTTGTCAATGAATCGGCTCGGCATCTGTCTGCCGATATCACGATAGATTTCCTTCATCGCCTCGGTGCGCGCATCGTCGTCCTTTGCGTTCAGGAACTTCTCAGCGAGGTCACGGTCAATCTTCAGATCAGGGGCCTTTTCCCCGTACTGCTTTTTGAGATCTTCTGTCAAGTTCTCCACGCTGCGCTGCGCCGCATAAAGCTGCGTACTGGGGTCCTGCTGCTTGAGTAGCCGCGTTGCCTGCAACGCCTGCGCCGCATTTCTCTGGCGCTTTACGATGGTGTCGAGCACATCGAGAGCTGTCTCCACATCACCGCTGTTTGCTGCATTGTTGTAAAGCGCCCAGCCAATCGCCGTATTCTCCTTGCTGATTCCCTCTTTGGTTGAACTTTTCCACTTGTTCAGGGTCTTTTGCCACCCCTCGGTTTTTATGCGGCTTTCTGCGTCACTAATGGCCTGCTTGTCCGTATAGCGGTCGTAGGAGAACTCTCCTTTTGCCACCATTCGTTCCAACGTCGGTATCATTGCGTCCGGCGTGGCCTTTGCTTCCAGCACCGTGCGGATTGTGCGGCTGACGTATTTGTCATCCGCCGTCTTCTTCGGTACCTGCACTTCGCGGTATGCACGCTCGCCCGCCGGGATATATCCGTACTTCTCTTTCAACGCTTCATAGTTCGCCTCGGGGATCTCACGGGAGAATGCCGCATCATTGCGCTTTGCACTGTTTTCATTTTTGAACTGTTCATGGATACCGCGCAGCTCGGAAGCGTAGCCGTCAAAATCGTAAAACGCTTTGCGCAGATATTCTTCCAGCCCGTCGAGCTTTCCCGAGCCGATGTGCCCATAAAGGATAGCATTTAACTCGTCATACAGTTTGAGCCTGTCCGCTGCGTTCAGGTTTTCAAGTTTCTGCGCATCAATCGTCCCGTCTACTCCGAGAACGTCGACGTTTCTGTGCTTAGCAGGACTTGCGAGAATAATGTTTGCCTCCAGCGAAGACATATCAAGCATTTCAGGCACTCTCTGCGTAAAGTCAAGATACGGTCTAAATCCCGTTTGCTTCATAATATGCGTAGCTTCGTGAATAGTGACCATGCCTCGTTTCTGCTCGGGGATGTTCTCTTTCAGATAGATTTGCCCACTCACTGAAAATCCGGGCAAAGAGCCTTTTGCTCCTTTCCAAATTTCATCGGAAACAACAAAGCTCGGTATGCCGTATTCCATAGCAGTCTGCTGTTCCTGATAAGCAACCGTCCCCTGCCCCGGAGTTACGGTGTTCCCGTCAGTCCATGCACGTACCGGGGTTTCCCCGAATGACGATGTTACCTCTCGTCGTCCTCTGTCCCGCCCGTGTAAAGCGTCTCCTCGAGAAACTGTTCCAGAAGCTCCTTGTACCGCTTGTTCTCCAGCTCCGTCCTGTCTTCCTTTTTGAACAGCGCTTCCATTTCCGTGCGTTCCTGTTCGGTCATTTCCGGACACCTCCCTGTTATCAAAATTGCCGGCTGTTTTTCTTGGCAGCGCGCGCGTGCTTTCCTGCGCAACGGTTTCACTCTCCACCTTGATATGTGCAAGAAGGAATGCTGCCGCATCGCTGATCTCGCTGTCGGCGAAAATGTTCATATCGCCGAGGCTGTCGCAAACCACCTCTTCCCAAATCTCCTGCGCCGTCATTTCGGTGCCTGCATAAGCGTCTGCATATGCCGCACAGAGGGAGTTAACTTCGCCGCCGGTAAAGGTCGTTTCGATGCGCGTGCGTACCTCGTTCAAATCGACTTCGCCCTTTGCGATCATATCATGTCCGGCCTCATGCCGCATGATCTGGTACGACGTAAATTCCGGATGATCCGCACGGATAAATACGCGGTCACCTGAAACGTAGCCGCGCACCTGAAACGTTTTCCCGCTCTTGTCACGGAACGTCAGATTATTTCCGGCAAAGAACGTCACGCGCAGACCGCGCTCTTTGGCGAGGTCCTTCGCCTTGCGCATTTCCGCCGTCTCGTTCTTCACAAGATAGACGCTGTCATTGAATGCGCCTCTGCCGATGCCGAAGCTCGCAGTGCTTACTTTTTCTCCATAATCGAGCGAAGCTGCTTCGCCGTCTGCGAAGCGTCGCCCTTCCGCCCGGCCCTGATCTCGTCCTGTGCTTTCTTCCACGCCTCGTACTTCTCTGCGGGGATCCGCACCGTTATCCCGTTCGCTGCCGTTGCGTAAATGTACTGCTTCTCCATGTTCGGCTCCTTCCTGCTGCGCATATTCCGTGCGCAGCTCGTCCATTGTCACATCTCCTGTCTCGAGGGCAAGGCGGTTGTCAGTTACATACTTGTCAAAGCCGGTCGCCTGCATCTCTGCGCCTGCGATCTGCTGCTTTGCTGCAATATAATCCGTATTGGGGGCAACCACCGTTCCATCAACAGCAGTGTACCCATTCGTTAGCATGTCGTCAAGCACGATCTCGAGCGTTTTCGCCGCTTTGACGTTCTCCTGCCCGTTATCGTTGATGATGCGCTGCGCTGCATCAATGATTTGCGTGCGCGTCAGGCCCTCGTTCATCGCCTTGCGCATGGCGGGGGTCTCGAATATCTGATTGTTTCTCTGGTATCCGTTTACCGTCCGCTGCCGCGCGCCCTTCTGCTGTCCTCGCGAAAGGCTTATATCCGCGATACCGGAGAGCTGCTCTGCCGCTGCGCTGTAATAACTGTGCAGCTCTGGGTGGTCGAACTGGAAAGCGTTCACGTTTCTGCCCGATACGTTTTCCTTCGTGCGGCTGTCAATGTGCTCGCCCGTTCCTGCCGCTTTATTCGCGTCGTTCTGCCCTGCGACATAGCCTGCATAGGCCGTCTCATTCGTCGGGTTCGGGTTCGCCTTGCCCTCCATGCCCGCATTGTAGGCGGGGATAAAGTCCGCGACGTGCTGCGCCGTGTCCTTGCCCTCCTGGTACGAGCCGCGGATCGCCTTGCGCCCGTTCTCGCCGAGGGAGTTATCAAAGCGCGCGAAGCGATTTGCCGCAGCTTCCACTCCACCGCCAATACCGCCGAGTGCCGAGCCAACAAGGAAGTCATACAAGACATCACTTGCCTGCATGGCGCTGTAATTTCCCCCGATACTTTTCCCGTTATAAATCGTCTGTAAGGCAGGCTGTGCAAAATCAGAGATGACCTCCTCTAAACCTTCGCCCGTAGCAGAAAAGAGCGTTTTCAGCACAGCTTGTCCCGCCGCACTCTTTGACAGTTTGGCGACCACATCTTCGACAATTTCATCTGCGGCGCCTGCGCCGTAAATCCCCGCAAGGCCGTCCGATAGCTTTTCGGTCAAGGCCTCAACGCCTCCTGTGCCTACCGAATATGCCGCCCTGCGTAAAAGGCTTGCGCCTCTGTCTCTGCTTTCCAGCGCCGCCGAGCCTCCTGCGCGGGCCGCCAGCGGGATCAGCGAATGTCCGCCTGTCACCGACGCAAGAAGTAAGTCGCCTCCCATCTGCGTCGCATTTACTCCAAGCGTATTTACGAATTTCCCCACTGGGCCTTTCCCATAGTTTGCAAGGTTTTCTTCCGCTTGGGCCTCGGCAGTCAGTCTCTTTCCTGTTTCATAGTTGCCTGCCGCGATTTTCCCAGCCTCTTCTTTCCAGCGCTTCCCCTTTTCCGGGTTACCAATTAGGTTACCTACTGCTTCGCCCACCGCTGCATTGATCTCATTGAAAAGCCCTGCTGCCCCCAAGAATGACCCCGCAGAGCCTTTCGCCCCCGCAGAAACAACATGCTTGGCATCGTCCACCACGCCCTTTGCCGCGTTCCCGACGCGCTGCGTGACCGTCTGCGGCTTCACGTCCTTCGCATGCTGCTCAAGGGCTTCCTTGCTCTGGTACGGCTTTGCGTTTTGCTGCTGCAAGGCCCCGGCGTTGAGCCCCTGCATGATGGGGCTTTGCCACTTTGGCGCGACAACGTTCCGCTGCTGCTGAAACACCGGTGACGCTGCCTTTGCTTTTTTCTTTATTCTCGACGCGCTCGGCGTAGTCAGCTTATCTGCCTCGTCCGCACGTTCCGTAAGCTGTGCACGCGCGGTGGGGTTGTGCTCATAGTAAAACTTTTCAGTCGGGTTATCCGAGCTGTCAACTTTGGCAGCTCGGATAGTTCCTGTACTGGCGGTCAAGCTCTCTACTTTCCCGCTTTTGTTTTTCCACGTCACTTTAATTGCCATTGCGTCACCTCGTTAGAATTCAATTTTGAATCCGGCGTTGTCCATTTTCCTCTTGATTGCTTCCTTCTCGGCGCTTGTGAGGGGCACGGATCCCATTGCGTCAATGAGCATTTGCAAATCATTGTATCTGTTCCCGCCCCACGTAAAAATTCCTTCGTCCGGGTCGTATCCGAGTTTGCTGAGGTCTCCGGACGGGGCAGGGTTTCCATCGCCCCCACCATTCTGACCTTCCAGCCAATCTTTATAGCCGTCATACGCGCCGCTCGAAGAGGTAAAACCAAATTTTTTATAGTTGTTGGCAATATAGCTCTTCGGGTAGCCGGACTGATATGCCGCTTCAAACAGGCCATCATAGTCCGCCTCTCTCGGCGGAGCCGTCACGTTGTTGGAGCGTCTTGTGCCGCTTGCCTTCCCCGCCGCTTCCTGCGCGGCCTGCTGCAATTTATACTGCCATTCCGCATTATAGCGTGCGTCCTCGATGGCGTCGCGTTCCTTCTGGTAGTCATAGTTCAGCTTGTCCTGCTGCTTCTGATACGCCAGCGCATCCGCCGTCTGCTGGTCGCCCACCTGATCGCGCGCGAGCTGATAGAGGTAGTTTCGGTCGGTCAGCCAGCGGTTGTAGTTGTTGTCCTCAAGGCCGATGAGCGTATTCAGGTCGGCGCGGTCGCCGCTCAATTTATCCTGATACATGCTATAGGCAAGCTGCTGAAGCTCGGGAATCTTGTCCGTCATCTGGCTCATCTGGTAGTCGCTCGCCTGTTGGCTCGCTGCCACCGCCGCCGTGGACGGCATTCCGCCCGTCATCACTGCCGCCTTGCCGAGCACATCCTCAGCGCTGCGGTCTGCCTCGCGCGTGTACTGCTTGCGATACTGCTGATAGAGCGGGTCACTCGCCGCGTCGTAGGAAAACGGCGTGCGATTCAGCAGCGCGTCGAGCTTTGCGCTGATCTGTCCGCTCTGATCGTAGTTGTAGTTGCTGTCGCCCAGCTTATCGAGCCAGCTCGTGTCAGCCTTTGCAGGGCTCGCGCCCGTGCCGAGTTTGATGTACTCGCTGCCGTCCACGCCGCCGGAATAGTCGTACTTCGCGCGAATTTTCTCCGCTGCGTCGTGCGCCGCCTGCTGGCCCGCCTTGTCTCCCTCGGCATATGCCTTGTTGTAGGCCTCGGTATACTTTCTAATGAAGTCGAGATCGCTTTCATCCGTGATTAGAGTTTTGTCCGTATTCTTGTGTTGGAAGTCACTCATCATTTAAGCCCCTACTTTCCGCATTTGGCTCGCTCGGCGCATCGTCCTCTTTACTGCCCTGCAACTCAACCTCGATGATACAGCTTCCTGTCTTTTCATCTCGGCAGGCGCGAACTTTGTGCTCGCGGCATGTCTGCTGCACGTTGAACTCTGACAAGGTCAATCGCTTTCCAGCTCTTGGTTTTGTATTGGTGCCGGAGGCATCGTCACCATATTTTAGAGCCGTCTGCACAATGATTGCTTCAAGCGCTGTGCTGATTCCCCTAAAATCTGCCGCATCCTGCAAGAGACGCAAATTTAATTCCTGCAATTCTCTGATTTTTTTCTGGCTTCTGCCCAACTCAGATACAAGGCATTTAATTGTTTTTCTTTTACTCATGGGTTTTCTGTCCTTTCGTAGTGCAGCGTCAGCGCCCGGGCGATCGGGCATCGCCGCCATTCTTCGCTGGCGCAGTAGCGTCGCGTGTATTCGTCAAGCTCTTCCTTCGGCAGCGTGAGCTTCGCGCCCTCGCAGTTGAGATATTCGCGGTAGTCCCTCGAATAATACGGGCATACGAAAATTCCGCCGCGGTAACCGCTCATGTTGCACCTCGCGTTCGCGTCATTCTGCCTCTGTTCCCTTTTTTGTGTGACAAGTGTTCTTCCTTGCATATCATTATTTCCTGTGGTAAAATCAGAATTGACAATTCATATTCACTACAAGAGCGGTCCTCCCCGATTTGGGGAGGGCTTTTTTCATACGTGCACGAGAACCGCGCCGCTATCGCTCACGTCCTCGATGGGGCCGCCATTGATTGCGGCCATCGCGTGGACTTCGCGGTCGCCGTTACTCAGCTCGACGAGCGCGAGGCAGGCGACAGGGTACGTCTTGCCGTCCTCGAATGCGTAAAGCATATTTGCAGGGGCAGGGATGATCTGAATGATTTTGTCGTTCATGGTTCTTGTCCTTTCCGTTCATAGGCTTAAAGCCTGAAATGTTTATTCATTGCCCGCTCAAACTTGTCTCGGTCATCAGCAGGCAAAAGCGGAATTACACGGTGCTGCATCTCGTCACGCTGACGGTAACGCTCACGCTTTCGGCGTGCCGGTTTGATTTCCGCTAAGATGTTGGCTGCGATTTCCAAATTCATGCTGTAACCCTCCCTGTGACCTTGTAGAAGGTCGCGTCAACGTGACCAGTCGTGCCGCGCCGGTTCTTGTCGAGCCACAACTCCAACAAAGATGGCGATTCCATGCGCTCATCTGTCTCACACGGCGGATTGTGCAGCAGTGTCACCGTGTCAGCGTCCTGCTCGATGGCACCCGATTCACGGAGGTTTGCCATTGTAGCCCGAAAGCTGCCGGAACGGTCAGAGGCCGCTGCACGGTTGAGCTGGCACAAGCACAGCACGGGAATATTCAGCCTCAGTGCAAGCAGCTTCAAGGCCCTGCTGTTCCTTGTGGTCGCCTCGTAAAGCGAAAGCCGAGCTTCCGGCGGGT
>UMJI01012962.1_pt1 | contig 12597 bp, 5 predicted proteins | sample 1965991 | NCBI WGS metagenome assembly UMJI01 (sample SAMEA4836140, study PRJEB28245) | human gut metagenome | biome: gut microbiome; material: fecal sample | place: Denmark | collected 2008
GAGTGTAATTTTGTCTTGACAAAGGTCACTTCATAACAGGTGATTAAAATGGCAACATTGACAAAGAATATGACAAAAGAAGAGATCTTTCAATTAAAAAATCGATTATCTCCTTTTATATTAAAAGAAAGTACACCACAGTATACGTACTATCAAATCAAGACGAAAGAATGTTCGATTACGGCATATACAAGTGGTAAAGTTGTATTTCAGGGAGCCGATCTTTCTTGGTTAGAACCGAAACCAACGCATAGTGAAGCACAAGATCAAGCGGGCAGCGATGAAGTGGGTACTGGTGATTATTTTGGTCCAGTTGTAGTGGCTAGCTGTATTGTCACAAACAAGGCTCGCAAAAAACTTGCGCATCTTGGCATTCAAGATTCAAAGCAGGTGGATGATGTTAAGATTCGTAAGCTTGCACCTATCATCAAGGAAGTGTGTCCACATAGTATTTTGATTGTTCCCAATTCAAAATATAATGACATGCATGATACTTGTAATATGGTGGATATGAAGTGTCGTCTGCATAACCAGGCTTATGTAAATTTGGTACATAAAGGATATACGCTTCCTAAGCAGATCGTTATTGATCAGTTTGTGCAAGAAAAAAGTTACTATCGCTACTTACAAGGCTTTCCTGAAGTCATTCGGGGTATCACATTTGAAACCAAGGCCGAAAACAAATACCTGGCAGTAGCTTGTGCGAGTATCTTGGCAAGAAATGCCTTTTTAGAAACGTGGGATCTTATGGAAGAAAAATATGATTTCAAATTTGAGAAGGGTGCCGGAAGCAAGGTGGATATGTGCGGTAAGAAATTTGTACAAAAATTTGGAAAAGAAAAGCTTTACCAAGTGGCAAAGCTTCATTTCAAAAACACACAGAAGATTGGAGTTTAATTTCCAATCTTTTTTATCGGCTTCTTCGATCATTTTCAGCTAAAGAATAATAACGCTTTTTATCTTCATACATCTTTTGATCGGCTTCTTGTAAAGTTTCAGATAGATTTGAACAAGTTTCTTTCCATACACAACCTGTCGCAACACTGATTTCTAATTCTTTCATTCGTTTAAGTAATTTTGCATATTGATCAAAGAATAAGAGTTCGGATACATCTTGTTCAATGACCACAAATTCATCTCCACCTACACGATAGGAATTATCTAAGAAGATTTCTTGTAGAGCATATGATGCAGTAATAATGAGTGTATCTCCTGCGATATGTCCCATTTTATCATTGATTTCTTTAAGTCCATTTAAATCTAAGTAAATAACACCTAAAGAATGGAGTTCTTTGTTTCTATTTTGTTCTATATATTCATTAAAGTGATTGCGATTCTGTGCATAGGTTAAAGAATCTACATAACTTAAATTTTTTAGTTTTGTCTTCTCTTTTTCTCTTTCCATAGCCGTTTTAATAAAGAAACATAAAGATTCTAAGAAATCTTTTTGGTAGTAATTCTGTTTTGGATTGTCTACCGCAAAAACACCTTTGATTTTTTTATTATCCATAAACGGTACAACTATAATACTATGAATCTTTTGTTGCATAAAACTCGCATAAATTGGACTTGTAGAAGGTATTTCATGAGTCACATCTTCTATATAATAAGATTTTTGATTTTCAAAGAATTGATTCACTAAATCCATATGTTCTAAACACAAACGAACCATGTTCTCAATATGAATATCATCATGTCGTTTTCCATATTCAAAGATACCATTTGCCTTTTTATTGTCCATATCCAAATCTAATACATAACATCTTTCAGCTTGATAGAACTCACAAATAATTTGAAGGATTTCATCAATGGTACTTTCTTTATATAAATCATTCGATAATTTTCGAACACATTGAATTAATGTATTGAATACATTTAAATCTTCATTAAGTTCATTAGATTTTTTAGATATTCTGCGAACTTTTGTGATATAGAATCCACAATACAATAAGAGAATCAATATTTCACAGATAACCATGACCATATAATTGTGCTTTAATGTCAATACATTCGCAAAAGCATCCTCTTCATTTACCATAACTAAAAGTTCCCAATTGCATACTCCAACTGGTTTATAAACGAAATATTTCTTTTCGCCATTTTTTTCAGAAGCGAAAGCACCAGATTTTAAAGAATGAATTTGTTTCAAAACATTCTTCTTTGGCGACAATAATTTAAAATCCGTATCTGAAGCAATATTATCAATATTCAAATCTTGATTATCCATCACGACCTGTCCATCGGTTGTATCAATAATTGAGTTGTGTGTCTTTCCATTCAATATTTTTGTATAAAACTGATCATCCATTGTGTCACATTGAAATACACCTACTAAATAAGCGATTATCGTTTCATTTTGTTGAATAGGCACATAATAATTCACACTTCGCTTATTTGTCAAAGTATCTGTATGAACTCGATCCATATATTCTGCAGTTGAATTCAATACTAAAAATTCATTAGTATAAATTTGTTGCACCTCATCATGCATTGTATATAACGTATTGTTTTTCATCAACAAATCAACACGTTCAAACAAAGATACATCTTCAAAAGTACTAAGTCGATCTTTATATTCTTCATATGTAGGTAAATGGTCTTCATTTGAGAAATCTTTTCCAATCAAGCGTAAATAATTCAAATCATCAGTCACACGATTTTTAATACTTTGAACCATGGTTTCACTCGCATTTTCTAACCGGTTAAAACATTCCTCTTCTTCTTGTCTTAAACTAATATTGTATGTTGCGACAGTCAATGCCAGTATCAAGACCATAACTACAAGCGTAGGCATTAACTGCGTTAATTGTTTTTTCATAACTATTTCCTTTACATTCACTATTAATTATAAACCTTGTGAACGAATGTTTACAACAAGAAAAATAACCAAAGCCAAAAGGAGTAGCACTAGGCTACCCCTTTGTGTGATTATTGACTTTCATTAAGCTTGTTGTGCCTGTTCGTCTTCATCATCATCAACGTTTTTCCATTTACGTCCTACGAAGAATACTACGATTTGTACCAATCCAATAACAACCATCCAAATTGTCCATTGATCTGTCCAAGTCCAACGAAGACTCATGTCTTCAGTTACTAGGAAGAATACAACAGATAGGATTGCGATTAGAACTGCAAGTACGCGAGTGAATGCTCCACGTTTCTTTTCTTGTTCTTTTTCTTCATCTTCATTTGTAGTTGTTTGATCTTTAGTTTCATCGTCTTCGTCATCTTTATTCTTATGACGTTTAGAAATCAATAACAACAATCCGAATAATACCGTTACGATAGCACAAATCAAGTTGATTAATGCCCAGAATTTCTCTGGTCTAGCCTTAGGCGTCTTTTCCTTTTCAACCTTTTCTTCCTTAGGCTCAGCCTTAGGCGTCTTTTCCTTCTTAACTTCCTCTTGTGGAGTTAAAGCAGGAACTACTTGTTGAATGTATCGAGGTGTTACTGGAGGAGGACTTACTGGAGTTGGTGAAGTTGGTGGAGTTACAGGAGCCGGAGCTGCTGTAATTGTTAATGTACCAACAACCTTAGTAATATCGTAGTTAGAAGCTAATGTCTTTTCATTTAATTTGTATTCGAATGCGTTAGCACTATTTCCAACACTTGTTTGAGATCCAGTTACCTCATAAGAAGCACCTTCACCTTCTACGAATCCATCACCACTTACTGTGATAGAAGTATTCGTCAATGCTTGACCATCATAAGTCTTACTTACAGTTGCACTGGTCAATGTTACTAAACGCTTAGTAATCTTGTACGTCTTAGTGAATGATCCACTGTAGTTACCTAATCCAGAAACCTTAATAGTTACTGTACCAGCATTTACTAAATCATCACTATATACTACTGTGTAATCCTTATTTGCGATTAAATCTTTACCAGTCTTAGTATCTTTAACTGTTAATACTTCTCGATGTTCTTGACCATCATACTTAGAATCTTTTGGATTACTTACCGTAATACCTGTCTTCTTATCATCTGGAGTATTAGGCTCATCAGGAATAATTGACTTAGGCGTTACTGTTAAATCACCGATAGATTCTTTGGCAAGCTTGTAGTTTGTCTCAATAGCTGATCCATTCCACTTCAAGCTATACGTATTCTTTGAAGTACCTTCATCCGTTCGACTACCCGTTGTAGTAAATTCTACTGTTTCACCAGAAACAATACCCTCAATCTTACCGCCAGCTGTTAATGCAGTTCCATCATAAACCTTCTTTGCAGATTCAGTTGTTACTGTATAAGCCTTAGGTGTTATTTCATAAGTTCGAGTTACTGTTCCCGTGTAGTTTCCAATACCTGTAATTGTTACTGTGATTGTTCCAGTTACATTTATGAAATCTTCAGTTGAATACGCTACTTCGTAATCAGTACCTTCAGTCAATGCATTTCCTTCTTTATCTGTAACTGCAGGAGACCACTTGTGTTCCTTACCATCATATACTTTGTCACTTGGCTTATTGATTGTAACACCACTGTAGTTAGGATTTGGTTTGTCTGGATCTTTACCTGGATCAATTGTCTGTTCAGTTACTGTTAAATCACCAATTGTTTCACTAGCTAATGCGTAGTTTGTCTCAATAGCTGATCCATTCCACTTCAAGCTATATGTGTTCTTTGAAGTACCTTTGTTAGTTTGAGAACCAGTTACCTTGAATTCTACATTTTCACCATCCACGATACCTTCAATCTTACCACCAGCTGTTAATGCAGTTCCATCATAAACCTTATTTGCAGAATCTGTTGTTACTGTATATGCCTTAGGTGTGATTTCATAAGTTCGAGTTACTTTTCCCGTGTAGTTTCCAACACCTGTAATTGTTACTGTGATTGTTCCAGTTACATTTCTGAAATCAGAAGTTGAATACGCTACTTCGTAATCAGTACCTTCAACCAATGCATTTCCTTCTTTATCTGCAACTGCAGGAGACCACTTGTGTTCCTTACCATCGTATACAGAGTTACTTGGCTTATTGATTGTAACACCATTATAGTTATTTTCTGGATCTTCTGGATCAATAGACTGTTGAGTTACTGTTAATGTTCCTACTGCTTCACTAATTTGATAGTTAGTAGACTTAGCTGTTCCATTCCACTTGATTGAATATGTATTCTTAGAATTTCCAACTTCTGTCTGACTACCTGTAGTAGTAAACGTTGCAGTTTCATTATTCACAAATCCACTGATTGTTCCATCAGCTGTTAATGGAGTACCATCATAAACCTTATTTGCACTTGGCGTTGTTACTGTCAATGTGGCTGGAGTAATAGTGATTGAACCAGGAACTTTCGTAATCTTCAAGTTATTCGTTACATCTTTACCTTCTGCATTTTTAATGACTAATGTGTCACATGTTGCTTCTATAGCAGTTGTTACATCCGTAGCAGTAGCACTTGATGTTGCTTTGTCTAAAGAATATCCTTTTGGTAGATTACTAACTGTAACTTCAGTACCATGAGCTAATCCATCATATGTATATGAAGAATGTTTTGTTGTAACTACAATTTCATTTTCATTTTCAGTTACTGTTAACGTTCCAACTGTTTCACTAATTTTATAGTTAGAAGATTTAGCTGTTCCATCCCATTCAATTGAATATGTATTACTAGAACTTCCAACTTCTGTCTGACTACCTGTAGTAGTAAATGTTGCAGTTTCTTTGTTTACAAATCCACTGATTGTTCCTTCAGCAGTTAATGGAGTACCATCATAAACCTTATTTACGCTTGGCGTAGTTACTGTCAATGTGGCTGGAGTAATTTCATAAGTTCTGTCAAATGTTCCAGTATAGTTGCCTTTACCAGTAATTGTGATTATGATTTTACCTACATTTGTAAAGTCTTTTGTTGAATACGCTACATCATAATCTGTTCCAGCTGATAAAATTACATCTCTAAAAATATCTTTGACTTCTAATTCTTCCTTATGTTCAAGTCCATCATATACATGACCTTGTGGATCACTAACTGACATATTTTGATCATCCGGATTAATTGACTTAGGCGTAATACTCAATGTACCTTCAGTCATAGAAATTTCATAGTTATTAATATTAAATTTAGTACCAACTGTATATTCAATTGCATTTGTTACTGGACTATCTTTTACTTCAGTTACAGTTCCAATTGCTTGAACACTAGTTACTTCACCAGTTACAAATCCATCACCACCAACTGTTACATCCGGTCTAGTTAGTGGAGTACCATCATAAGGCTTAGAACCACCTTCACTAGTTAATGTGACTTGACGTTTCGTAATAGAGTAAGTTTTATTTACTGTACCAACATAGTTGCCTTTACCAGTAATTGTAATTGTGATTTCACCAACATTTGTAAAGTCTTTTGTTGAATAAGAAACATCATAATCCTTTCCAGATTTTAATGTCTTGTCTAACTCAGCATCTCTAACAACTAGTACTTCTTGATGTGGATTACCATCATATACATGACCTTGAGGATCACTAACTGTGATTTTTTGATCTTCTGTATTAATTGACTTAGGCGTAATCACCAAATATCCGTCTGTTACTGTAAATGTTACGTTACTAAAATTAGAACTGTTATTTTTAAACTGTTCAGCAGCCAATCTCATGTTATATGTACCAGCATTTATACCTTTAGCAACTTTATTTCCACTAAATGTGAAATCAGCTTCATGATATTTATCGTTGTTAATTGTAACTGTATAGCCTTCAACTCGATGTTCATGACCATCATATCCAACTGTATCAGTTGCACCAACGATTTGAACTTGAACTTCAGCTTCCACTGCCGTAATACTTAACTTACCTTCAGTCTTAGTAATCTGATAGTTATTTTCATTGAATTTTTCACTTGGAGTATAAGTAATTGTATTTGTTACTTCACCATCACTAACATTAGTAACAGATCCAGTAGCTTTAATGTCACTTACTTCACCATTTACAAATCCTAAACCACCAATTGCTACATCTGGTTTAGTTAATGCAGTTCCATCATAAGGCTTAGAACCACCTTCACTAGTTAGTGTAACTTGACGTTTATTGATTGTTAAAGTTCCGTTTTGTTTTGTAACAACAACACGATTCGTAACATCCTTACCATCCTTAGTAACTGTTGCCTCACCAGTAATTACATTGTTATAAGTACCAGCATCAGTACCACTAACAGATGCGCTTAATCCAGATACTGTATAACCATCAATTGTCAATGAGTTAAATCCATCTAATATATGATTATTTCCATCATAAGTAATTTCATCACTCTTAGCTACAACTGTAATCTTGGCTTTTTCAACCCAAACTGCATATAGAACGTTTTCACCATTCGCATCAATATTGATTGTCTGTCCATCTGCATAAGTTGCATTTCCTGTACTAGAATCAGCCCAACCTGCAAAGTAGTATTCTTTACCTTCTGCTACTGGAGCTTTAAAGCCTAATGAACCATGAGCTTCAATTTCTACTGCCTCATTATTCATGACATCAACTCTTTTAGCTGTACCAATTCCATTACCAGGATCATAAGTCAATGTTGTAGAAGTTTCTGCATCACCCCAAGTTGCCGTTAAGATAATCTGATTATCCTTATTCGCAATATCCTTGTTAACTTCAAATGACTGTCCAGGCTTATAAACGTTTCCATTTAATTTCCAACCTAAGAACTTCATATCTGAAGTAGTAGTCGCATTACCAGCTACAGTGACTCTTGCACCACCAGCATAAACCTTATCATCTGTAGGAACAGTTGCATCCTTTTCAGTACCAGGATTATAAACAACTGTTAATTCACCTTTATACAACCATTTACCAACAACAGTTGTATCTTTAGTAATTGTGTTATTTGTATTGAATACTTCAGAAGTAATATTTCCATTACCATCCGCATAATACCAACCCGCAAATGAGTATTCATTGATTGTTGGAATACTTGGTAATACTGTACTAGCTTCTGTACCAGCTTCTACCTTCTTAGTATCCTTATCTACTGTACCTTCAGGATTATTCAAGTTATAAGTAAACTTAACATTAGAAGCCGTCCACTTTGCGTATAGAGTCACATTTTGAGCTGGCATCTTCTTACCAGTAAAGTTATATGCTTCACCTTCACAAAGTTCGTTTTCATACCATCCATCAAACACATAGTAGTCTGGAAGTGAACTAGGTCTTGTAGGAGTATAGTTCTCACTTGAAATACTTTGTTCATATTTCTTAGAAACTGTCTTGTCTTGTTTACCATTGTTGATAAACTTCAAGTCATAAGAATTACGTGTATAGTAGAACTTAGCATCCTTGTATGATTCACCCACTCCAGGATAACAATATTCAAATTTAAATCCAGAAATCGCATAACAATCTTCCTTACCAATTGTTAAGTATCTGCTTCCTTTAATTACATCTGTATGGTGTAAATCATAACCATTACCAGCAATTTTCTGTACATAATAATATGCAGTATAAGTATAATGACCACTTGTACTCCATAATTTGGAATCTTTCATTGGCATTGTACTTGTATACGATAAATATCTACTATCAGAAATATGCCATAATCCATTTTCATCATATGTTGGCCATTCAGCTTTCGAAATACTTTGACCCCATTTTTTAGTGATTGTTGATAAATCTGTACGAGAGTTACTATATTTTTTAAAATGCATTGTATACGTTTTTCTCTTGTAGTATACATTTACAATCGTCGATCCATCACCTTTGATTGTCTTTTGAGAAATAGTACTTGCAGTAAAGGCTTTATCAGTTACTGATTCACCATGAATGTTTTTACCATTTGTTGTATAAGACTTAGCCACAGCTGCTGTTGTTTCACCAGTCAAGCCTTGTAATTCTTGAGATTCATGGAATGAATATCCATTATCATCGGCATTTTCCCACCAGTGAATAACTGTGTAACTTACTTTAGTAGCTTTCCAATGAGCCTTTAATGTTATCGGTTTAGTGATTTGTGTTCCATCCACTACCTTTGATTCACCATTGTACCAACCATCAAATTTATAACCAGGCTTTGTAGGTGTTGTTTGATCATTTAGAGAGATTTTGTCAAATACGAATTGAGAATCAATTGCGCTTCCACCATCAGAATCAAAAGTTACCCAATAACCTTCTTTAATAATCGCATATACATTTACAGAAGTACTTCCTTCTGGTACTGCAATACTTTTTGTGATGTCATCAGTTCCATTCTGATTTGCTGCCCAACCAACTATTTTGTGAGTTGCGTCAACATCATAAGATACGTGTGAGTAATCATGACCCTTGTGGTCTGCAACTTTTTCTGTACGCATGATCTGTGTTCCTTCTGGATTATAGAAGTAAACATATAATGCGTCTTCGTATTTTGCAGTAATTGTACGAGCTTCAGTCTTAGTAATAGTCTGTACACCAAAGCCATCAAACTTAGATCCATTTTCTTGCCATTCCACAAATGCTTTTCCAGCAATATCTGGAGCCGTTGGAGTAATCAATGTATCACCCGTTTTAACGATCTGTGTACTTACATTTTGTTCATTTGCAACAAAGTTAAATGTTGTCAATTCGACTTTCTTTTCACCCGTAATAACATAAATTGAGAAGTGATTTGCATCAAAGCTTTGTGTATTTGTAGCAACCTCAGTTACTGTACTTGCATCATCTGTAACATGGTAAACATTGACTTCTTCACCACCAACTGCTACATTTTCAAAGCTAACATTAACAATTCCGTTTGGTTGAATTTCGATACCATCTGCATTCACAATCGTAATATCCAGAGCTATAGCTGAATCAACCTCTTTATCCTTTTCCGTAACTGTTTCTTCAACAGCGTTCAAAATAGCTTTTCTTGTAACACGCTTAACGATTAATTGTGCACCACTAGGTAAAACACCTTCGGCCGCCGTTACATGAACGGTTACGTTTCCAGCTGTAGCACTCATATCAAATGCAGGATACTCTGGTAATTCTTCCTTCGCTTCTGGGTCTGCCTCAGCATCTTCTTCTGTTTTTTCTTCAGTTTTGTTTTCTTCTTGAGCTTCATTTGCTTCTGGGTGCGATTCTGTCATTACCTTCTGGTAAACAAATTTCACACTTGTCAAATCTGAAGTCACATTTAAATTTGCCTGGGCTGCAGCTACGATTTGTGAATCATTCATAACTACATCTTTTAGGGTATAACCATCAAAATTCAACATCACACTTGCATCCGAATTCAAGCTGTAACCCATCTCATACTCATGAGTGGTAGCATCTCTTAATATTGTTCCATCTTCAGCTACATAACTTAATGTTACAGACTTGGTTTCAGGTACTTGTACAAACTCTTCTTTCGCATCTATTGCAGGCGCTTCAGTTTGTTCGACAGCCACTTGTTGCGAACCCTCTTCAACCGTTACCGGTTCTTGTTCTTGGGTTTCTTCTATTATTGGTTCTTCTGATAGCGTATTCGCATAGTAAGTATCTGCCATTCCGAACTGAACAGCCATCGCAAGCGACAACATGATCGCCGATGCTCTCTTCAAGTTCTTCAACATATTCAATTTTCCTCCTTTTCTATTCTTAGATAGTTACCCTTCCCATCTACAACTAAAGTATAGAATTTTAACGGTTAGAAAGTGGTTATAAAACATATAACTTTGTCTTTTTTGTTACACAATTTTCATTTGTTTACAACGTTTACTTTTAAAAAAAAGCCATCCCATTTCGGATGACTTAACGCTCACTAATTTTTGTTTCTACATCAATCTCATAAGGAAGCTGTACAAGCTTTACTCCCGCCTCATGAAACATACGCTTACTGGCAATATTGCCTTCAGTTCCATCATACTTATCACTTTCATATACTACGCAAGAAATGCCAGCCTGAATAATGGCCTTTGCACATTCGTTACAAGGAAATAACGATACATATAAAGTACAACCATGAAGGTCTTGAATACTATTTAAAATCGCATTCAATTCAGCATGCACAACATAAGGATACTTAGTCTCAAGAAATTCACCATCTCGATCCCAAGGAAACTCCTCATCTTCACAGCCATAAGGAAAACCATTGTAGCCAAGTCCAACCACTCTTTTTTGAGGATTGACTATACAAGCTCCTACACGCGTATTTGGATCCTTTGAACGCTTTGCACTCAAATGAGCCATGCCCATAAAATATTGATCCCAACTTAATACATCATCACGCATTATTCTTCCCCTTCTCTAAGTTCATTCAAAACTCTTTCAAAAGTAGGTTCTAAACCAATCTCAAAACGCATCTTTTCCTTTGTCGTAGGATGCACAAATTCCAATGCACACGCATGCAACAACTGACCATTGGCCTGAATTGTTTTTCTAGGACCATACTTAGGATCTCCTGCGATTGGATGTTCAATATACTGCATATGAACACGAATCTGATGTGTTCTACCCGTCTCTAACTGACATTTGATATACGCAAATTTCTTGAAGTTTTCCAATACTGTAAAATGCGTAATCGCATCCTTCGAATTATTTGCGGTAACCGCCATCTTCTGACGATCCTTTTCATCACGACCAATTGGTGCATGAATCGTACCATGCTCGTGCGTAAAAGGATTATGTACAATAGCTACATATTCACGATGACACGTTTTATCCTGTAATTGCTGACTTAAAGATTCATGGGCCACATCATTCTTGGCAACAACCAATAATCCAGACGTATCCTTATCAATACGATGTACAATACCTGGACGCATCACCCCATTGATACCACTCAAATCTTTACAATGATACAACAACGCATTCACTAAAGTTCCAGAATAATGACCAGGAGCTGGATGCACAACCATGCCCTTTGGCTTATTGATCACAATAATATCATGATCCTCATATACAATATCCAAATCAATTGGTTCAGGAAGAACTTCCATAGAATCTAGTTCAGGAATAGAAACCTCGATTTCATCTCCTACACAAACTTTATAACTTGCCTTCATAACCTTTTGATTGACCAAGACATTTCCTTCGTCTAATAAATCCTTAATTCTCTTACGTGAAAAATCCAATTTTTCCGCAAGAACCTTATCCAAACGATCCAATTTAGTATCTTCATCTATCTTTAAGATTCTTGTTTCCATCTTGCTTGCTCCTTCTTATCATCTATAAACATACTTACTAATATTAATGCGATACCTACTGTAATACAGATATCTGCTACATTAAATACGGGAAATGGATAGCCAAAAATATAGAAACTAAAAAAGTCTCTTACAAAGCCTAGCGTCATACGATCGATAAAGTTTCCAATAGCTCCCGAAAAAACTAAAGATAAACAAATCTGATAACGCGAATCATTCGTTTTAAAAAACATATATACCATACCAACTAAGGCAATAATGGTAAGTGCGGCAAAGAAACCCATTCCAGCTTCCGCAAACATACTAAAACCTGCTCCTGTATTTCGAACATATGTCAAATAAAAGAAATGATTGATCATTTCAACCGAATCATTTAATGCGATAGACTTCTCAACAGCCCACTTTGTCCATTGATCCAGTCCCAAAGTGACCAACACAATCAATAGTGAAGCCACTGTAGTTTTACCTTTTTTCATAAGTAAATTTATCTCCTTCTCTAAAATAAACAGTTG
>UMJI01081961.1_pt1 | contig 12582 bp, 10 predicted proteins | sample 1965991 | NCBI WGS metagenome assembly UMJI01 (sample SAMEA4836140, study PRJEB28245) | human gut metagenome | biome: gut microbiome; material: fecal sample | place: Denmark | collected 2008
GCCAAGACCATGTGGGCACTCGGCCAGTCACGCGATGCCGCCGAAATCCAGCGCCTGTTCTACAGCCAAGTCAACCACGACCGCATCCCGATGGCGTAATCCAGTTGTCGACGGGTATCCCCTATTCGATACCCTCGAGAAGTTCTGACACCGTCATGCCGAGTGCGGGCGCGATCTTAAATAGAACCTTGAGCGTGAAATTTGCCGTCCCATCTTCGATTCGGTCGAGGTAGGGTCGGCTGATTCCTGTCGCCACACAAAAATCAACCTTGGAGATACCAAGGTCCCTGCGTGTCTCTTCGACCCGCCTGCCAAGAATCTGTTTCGCACGTTCGTCCATGCAGCCGAGTTTGAAATGGAGCCGAACATAAACGTAAACTATAGTTTACGTTTTGCCGAATACACAGGAGTTTTCTATGTCGGGTTCTTCGGTCCGCATGTACCGAGCCACGCTTCGCACAAACAGCGCACCGCCCAAGCTCGTCGTCGTTGAAGCAGAATGCCTTTCGCCCGATGAGCGCACAGCATTTGCATTGCTATCAAGTCGCGTCGCCGCCGTTCTGGTCCCTTGCCCGGCGCAAGGTGAACTTGCCATTCAATGCCAAACGCACGGCTGCTCGCTCAATCAGGCTGCCGTAATCGCAACCAGCCAACGCGGCCTGCCGCTCCTTTTAGAAGCCGGCATAGCACTCGCCCTTCGCGGCGCCGGATACGAAAACGAGGCCGCCGCCGACATGGTCTTTAAACCACGATCGAGCGGCGGCCTCGCAGCAGCCATCGAATATGCTTGCAGGCTCGTTGCCTAAAGGCGCAAGCTAAAAGCCCAGGCCAAAGCCCATACCGGTAATCGCCGAATACATAAAGTAGACGTTGATCACGTTGAGGAACACACCCGTGATGCAACCGTTACGCAGATAGCGCTCGCACACGATGCGCGCCATGGCGGCGGAGTCATCATTGTTCTTTGCCTGGCGTCCCGCCGTAAAGTACGTCGCCACGCTCAGCAGCAAGTTGAGCACCGGCAGCGCCAGCAACTCGTAGCTCTTGCCCCAGCGCGTCGCCTCGCCGGCGGCATTAAACTTTGTTGCCACCTCGGGACCAATGTTGGGGATAACACACGCTGCAACCACCAGCGGAATCACCGCAAGTACGAGCAGCGCAATACCCATGTAACCAGCTTTTTTGCCATATTTAAACATATGCGTCGTCCTTACACGTTAAAGCGGAAGTGCACGACGTCGCCATCGGCCATGACATAGTCCTTGCCCTCGATACGCAGCTTGCCGGCGGCCTTGGCGCCCTGCTCGCCACCGAGCTCGATGTAGTCGTCGTAGCCAATGACCTCGGCCTTAATAAAGCCGCGCTCAAAGTCGGTGTGAATGACGCCGGCGGCCTGCGGGGCGGTCGCGCCCTGACGCACCGTCCAGGCCTTGACCTCCATCTCGCCAGCCGTAAAGAACGACTGCAGGCCAAGCAGCTTGTAGGCTGCCTGCGCGAGCACGTCCAGACCGGGCTGCTCCAGGCCCAGGCTCTCCAGGTAGTCGGCGGCGTCCTCGGGATCGAGCTCGGAAAGCTCGGCCTCGATCTTGGCGCAGATGGGCAGTGGCTTGACACCATCGATGAGCGCCAGGTCGTCGTTGAGCATATCCTCGTCCACGTTGGCCACATACAGGATGGGCTTCATGGTGAGCAGGAACAGGCCCTTGGCGGCGGCACGCTCCTCGTCGGTCATCTCCATGGATGCAGCGCGCTTGCCCTCGTTGAGCCAGGCAAGCAGGCGCTTGGCGACCTCAAACTTGGGCATGAGCTCCTTGTCGCGCTTGGCCTCCTTCTCGAGCTTGGGCAGCTGCTTCTCGAGCGTGCCCATGTCGGCCAGGATGAGCTCGGTCATGATAGTGTCGGCATCGCCGGCGGGATCGACGAACTCGCCGGTGCGACCCACCTCGCGCATAACGTTGGGGTCCTTAAAGTAGCGCACGACCTCGCAGATGGCGTCGGTCTCGCGAATGTTGGCCAGGAACTGGTTGCCCAGGCCCTCGCCCTCGTTGGCGCCCTTCACCAGGCCGGCGATGTCGACAAACTCGACGGTCGCGGGCACAATGCGGCCCGGGTTGACGATGTCGGCGAGCTTTTGCAGACGGCTATCGGGCACGTCGACGATACCCACGTTGGGGTCGATCGTGGCAAACGGGTAGTTGGCGGCAAGGCCGGTCTTTTTGGTAAGCGCGGTGAACAGCGTCGACTTGCCCACGTTGGGCAGGCCCACGATACCGATGGAAAGGGACACGACAGCTCCTTTTGGTACAAGCATTTCAAACTGCATAAGTATAGCGCCGCCGCGGCATCTGGGCGAACCCGGACGCCACGGCGGCACGAATGAAGCAGAGATAGGGGTCGCTGACTAGTCCGCGAGTTTCTCCACCTGATCGAGCATCTTGTCGAGCTTGGCCTTTGCCTCAGCCTTGACCTTCTGGGCTTCTTCGTGGGCCTTCGCCTTCTGGGCGGCCTTTTCCTCGGCCTCGGGATCGACGACGACCAGGTTGGATGCATCATGTTCAACCAGCTTAAGCGCATGCTCGGGGCACACCTTGACGCAGGCTCCGCAGCCTAGGCAATACGTGGACTCCAGTGCAAAGCGACCGCTTCCCACCAGATCGCAGGCAAACGTGGGGCACACGTTGACGCACTCGCCACACGACGTGCACTTGTCAAAATCGCATTCCGGCGTGCTCACCTGCATGTTCTGGGCAAGCTCGGGGTGGTTTTGCAACGTCGAGAGCACCAGTTGGCGCCCGTGCGTGAGTGAACGGCGACGCTTGGTCGTCGTGGTGCCGCACATGGTATTGAGCGTGCGCTCCAGCTGGGTAATCTGGTGGCGGTGGGCTTTGAGCTTCTGCGTCACCGAGGCCAGCGCCGCCGTTGCCGGGTTGAGCTTGGTCACGGTAAGGCCCGTGGTGCGGGCAATCTTATCCATGTACTCCTTGCGCTCGTACTCGCGGCGCTTATGACATTTGAGGCTCTTGGGGTCGACCTCCAGGCCCATGCCCGTACCGGCCCACTCCTCGGCGGTAGCGATTGCCTCGCCCAGAATGTCCTCACCGCCGGTGTTGCGGCATTTATCGCACACGCTCAACGGCAGGTACACACTCACGTTGGGATAGTCCGCCAGTACCGAGAACCAGGTCTCGGCCGTAATATCGCCCACGCAGGCGACGACGACCTCGTTCTCGCGCGGCATGCGCTTGAGGGCGCGCGTGCAGGTGACGTAGGCGGTCTCGTGGCTCGTAGCTGCAGAGACGATATCGTCATACAGGTTTTTGGGCGCCAGGCGCGGCGAGATGATCGCCTCGGTCGGACAGGCAGCGGCGCACAGGCCGCACTTGCGACAGGAGTCGAGGATCTCGATGGCGTCTTCCTCGACCTCAATAGCGTTGACCGGGCACACGTCCATGCACGCGGTGCAGCCGCTCTTTTCGTTTTTGCAGGTCAGGCACGGAATGGTGTTGCCGCGCGGACGCTCCTTGTAGTCGGCAGGATTCCACTGCGGCGCCGACGGATCGAGTGCATCGGTCACGCCGCCAAGCGGGTTTTTAAGAAAGTCGAAACCTTTGCTGATCTCGATAATGTCATCAAACAGATCGTGTTCCTGCGCCATGCGCGGCCCCTCCCTGAGCAGTGCAAACAAGCAAGAGATAATGATACGCTATCGGCCCACGCCTCGGGCAAATTACACGCGGAGCACCTTTGAGGCAAATAGACCTACAATCTATTGCCAACCTAATCGCCTAGGTTTATTGAGGAGTCACAAGATGAAGATTGCCCTGATCGAACCGTTGGGAGTACCCGAGCAGACCATCGACAGGCTCTCCGCACCCCTTACGGACGCCGGACACGAGTTTGTCTATTTCGATACCAAAACAACCGATCCGGCCGAGCTCGCTCGACGCAGCGAGGGCGCCGAGGTCGTCATGATCGCCAACAACCCCTACCCTGCCGAGGTCGTCGCCGGCGCCGATGCGCTCAAGATGATTGCCGTTGCCTTTACGGGCATCGACCACGTGGGGCTTTCCGTCTGCCGTGAGCGCGGTGTTGAGGTTCGCAACTGCGCCGGCTACTCCGACGTTTCGGTCGCCGAGCTCACCCTTGGCCTGACCATCGACGTGTTGCGCAAGGTGGGCACCGCCGATTCCGCCGTCCGCACCGGTAAGACGAGCGCCGGCCTAATGGGCACCGAGATCCGCGACAAGACCGTGGGTATCGTGGGCTGCGGTAAGATCGGCTGCGCCACGGGTCGTCTCTTTAAGGCCTTTGGCGCCCGCGTGCTGGGTTATGCCCGCCACGAGCATCCCGAGGCAGCCGAGGCCGGCATTGAGCAGGTTTCGCTCGAGCAGTTGCTCGCCGAGTCCGATATCGTAAGCCTGCACCTGCCTAACAATGACACCACGCGCAAAAGCTTTGGCACCGAGCAGTTCGCCCAGATGAAGGACGGTGCCGTCTTTATCAACTGCGCCCGCGGTGCCATCGTGGATAACGATGCCCTTGCCCAGGCACTCAACGACGATAAGCTCGCCGGTGCCGGCATCGACGTCTTTGATATGGAGCCGCCCATCCCCGCCGACTACGCACTCATCAACGCCAAGAACTGCACCTTCACGCCACATGTAGGCTTCCTTACGCACGAGGCCATGCAGCGCCGCGCCAAGATTGAGTTCGACAACGTCGTCGCCTACGTCGAGGGTCGCGCGCAAAACGTTTGCGAGCTGTAGTCAAACGAGGGCGGGGCAAAAACCTCATCGCAGGCCTACCCCGCCTTCTTTGGTTCAACTAACCTGACCCCTTTGCACCATAGCAAAAAAGGGGCAAAGCCATCTGTTGGCTTTGCCCCTTCCTTAGCTTGATTTACTCATCCATGAGATAGTAGTGGCCCAGTGCGTCGGCACCCAGGATGGCGTTTGCGACTATCTCGGGCGTCACCTCAAACGGCATGTTGCACATGGTGTCCTCGGGCGCGCACGCGGCCTCGGCAACAATCATGGCCTTCTCGCGCGTAACCTCGGCAACGCCAAGTTCCTTCATCGTGACCGGCAGGCCCAGCTCAATGCAGAAGCCCAAGACTTCCTCGAGCTTCTCGGTCGGGGCATCCTCGAGTACCAGCTGGACGATGGTGCCGAAGGCGACCTTCTCGCCGTGATACATGCTGTGGCACTCGGGCAGCATCGTCAGACCATTGTGGATGGCATGAGCAGCAGCAAGGCCCGAGCTCTCAAAGCCAATGCCGGAGAGCAGCGTGTTTGCCTCGATGATGTGCTCGACGGCAGGCGTGAGCGCGCCCTTCTCCAGCGCGACCTTGGCCTTGACGCCATCGGCCATAAGCGTCTCGTAGCAGAGCTTGGCGAGCGCCAGGCCGGCCATTCCGCCCTTACCGCCGGCGCAGGTGCCGCCGTCGGCATCGTGCGTCGCCTGGGCCTCAAAGTAGGTTGCGAGCGCATCGCCCATACCGGAAACCGTCAGGCGCACCGGGCTCGCCGCGATGACCGTCGTATCCATAAGGACGATATTGGGGTTTGCCTTAAGGAAGAGATATTTATCGAACTGGCCGTCATCGGTGTAGAGCACCGAAAGTGCCGAGCACGGTGCATCGGTCGAAGCAATGGTGGGGCAAATGATAACCGGGGACTCCAGGTAATAGGCGACGGCCTTGGCGGTGTCGAGGATCTTGCCGCCACCGACGCCGACGATGATGTCGCAACCGTTGTCGCGGGCGAGCGCAACCAGGCGATCGACCTCGCCCTTGGAGCACTCGCCGTTAAAGTCCTCAAACAGCAGCTCGGCCTTAGCCTCGGCAAAGCCGCCCTCGATCTTGGCACCGACGCGCTTCTTGCCCGAAGGCGTCACGATGACGAGGGCCTTAGCGCCGAGCGGCTCAACGTAAGAGCCAAGCTTTGCGAGCTCGTCCGGGCCCTGGATGTACTTGCTGGGGCTATTGAAAATTGCAGCCATAACTATCCCATTCTCTAAAAGAAAAAAGAAAGGGGCTCCGTACAGATACGTGCGGAGCCCCTCGTTACGATAACAAGAGTCGATTAGAAATCGATGTCGGTGTCGTAGTAGCAGGCCTTGAGAATCTTCTCGAAGTCGGCAGCCTTGGTCTCACGCGGGTTCTCGGGCGTGCAGGCGTCCTGCTCGGCGTTCGCGGCGATCTCGGGCAGCTTGGCGAGGAACTCCTCCTCGGAAACCATCTGCGGGTTCTCGGCGTCGACCTTCACGCCACCATTCGCGTAATCCTTGATGGACTGCGGAATGTTGAGCTGGTCGTTGAGGTCGCGGATCTTCTGGACGAGCGCAGCGATGAGCTCCTCGTTGGTCTCGCCGGGAAGGTGCAGAATCTCCTTGGCCACGTAAGCGTAACGCTCGGCAGCACGGGGATCCTTGGAGTTCCACTGGATGACCTTGCCCAGGTACATGGCGTTAGCAGCACCGTGGATGATGTGGCCGTTCTCGAAGGCAGCACCGGTCTTGTGAGCCATGGAGTGAACGATGCCGAGCAGGCCCGAGGAGAAGGCGATACCGGCGATGCACTGAGCCTCGTGCATGTGCTGACGGGCCTCATGGTCGCCAGCATAGGACTTGGGCAGCCACTCGACGATCTCGCGGATGCCGTGCAGAGCGTTGGCGTCGGTGAACATAGAGGCGAAGGTGGAAACGTAGGCCTCCATGCAGTGGGTCAGAGCATCCATGCCGGTGTGAGCGCACAGCTTGGCGGGCATGGTGTAGGTGAGCTCGGGGTCGACGATGGCGACATCAGGGGTGATGTTGAAGTCGGCCAGCGGGTACTTGATGCCCTTGGCGTAGTCGGTGATGACGGAGAAGGCAGTGACCTCGGTAGCAGTACCGGAGGTGGAGGAAATGGCGCAGAAGTGAGCCTTCTGACGCAGCTCAGGGAAGCTGAACGGCTGGATGATGTTATCGAAGGACTCCTCGGGATACTCGTAGAAGACCCACATGGCCTTAGCGGCATCGATGGGCGAGCCGCCGCCGATGGCGATAATCCAGTCGGGCTCGAACTCGCGCATGGCCTCGGCGCCCTTCATGACCGTCTCGATGGACGGGTCGGACTCGACGCCCTCGAACAGCTTGACCTCGAAGCCGCCCTCTTTGAGGTCGGCCTCAACGTCCTGCAGGAATCCGCCGCGGCGCATAGAGCTGCCGCCAGAAACGATGATGGCCTTCTTGCCCTTGAGGTTCTTCACCTCGTGGCGAGCGCCCTCACCAAAGTACAGATCGCGAGGATTGGTAAAACGTCCCATACTGTGCCTCCTAAACAAGCCCCTCTTAGACTTGCGTATATAACGGAGCACCCAATTGGCTCCGTTAGGACCGGTTTGCGCGTTGCCGGCGATGACAATGCGCGATGTCTAAACGTCTCAACGCTCAGACAAACATTATTTTACCGTTCTGGTTGGTCAGTTATTCACCTAAAGCCGCCAATGATGAAACGTTTTTTCTATCCCTGAAGACCCTTGTGCGGCATTCATACTCCCAAGCTGGGCAAACGTTTTATCAAGGTTGACTACATATCCCGGGCAGGACGGTGCCCCTCCAAAATATGCACCGTTCGCCGCCAAAAATCGACCGTTTGCGGCACCGTGATACCACTCGTTCGTCCAAGGTGCCGACATTTGTGCGACATCCGTCTTCGTGGTGCAAAGGTGCAAGTCCAAGTGCGGCACCCCCGGTGTGCCACATGCGGGTAAACTAGAACCTTATATAGAAACATTTGAACCCTAACCGCAGCAAAGGAGGCCCCATGGCATTCGATCCCATTCAAGAGGATTGCCATCGCCTCGTTCTTGAGGCCTTGCGCCGCGACAATATCCCGCTCACCGACGCTGCCGCCGTAGAGCATCTGATGGAACAATTCACCCGCAACCCCGCACCGCTCATCGTGCACGACCGCGACCGCGCCGGGCACCTCATTGCCAAGGTGGTCGAGGCTGTCGACTACCGCATTCCCTTTATCCCTGACGATACCCAGGCAGAGCAGGAAGAGGCAGCTGCCGAGAACATGCTCCGCGAGGCAGCCGCGCTCGATCCGGCCAACTGGGACGCTCAGCGCATGCTGACCGCCCTCACCGCCAGCTCCAACGAGGAATACGTGCAGTATCTGGTGTCCAAGTGCGACGAGGTGGAGCACGACCTAGCGCTCAAAATCGCCTCGGCCCAGGACCCCTACGAGCGCGAGGCCGCAGGCGACCTTACGCGCCGCCCCTATCTGCGCTGGCTTGCCGCCTTGGCATCGCGCGCCCTCATTAGCGGCCGTTATCGCATGTCGCTAGAAGCCGCAAACCGCAGCCTCGACTTTGCCCCCAACGACCCTGCCGGCGTCCGCCACACCGCGATGCTCGCCATGGCAAAGCTCGAATACCCCGCCGAGGAGCTCAAGCGCTTTCGCTCTGCCCACTCCGTCCCCTATCTCGCCAACACGCCGCTACGCCGTCGTCCCAAGGACGCTGAGCGCGACTTGGACCCGTGGACGCTCATCGCGCTGATGAGCACTGCCTGGCGCGAGCTGGACTACGAGGGCGCCGAGCATTACCTGCGCATCCTTGCACGCTCGTGCCCACACGCAGCCGAGGCACTTTACTTCCAAACCGAGTTTCCCGATGGCGTCTATGCCCGCGTCAACGTGGGCGTGGGCTCCACCGACGAGCTTGTCCTTGCGCTGTCCGAGGCGACGCCGGTACTGCAGGAGGGCCTGGGCGCCCCCGACAACGCCAGCTTTGCCGCCTGGGTCGCCACCAACGATATCGTGCGCTCCCAGATCGACGAGCGCATCCTGCGGGCGGCCGAGCAGGGCTTGCCGTTTAAGGGAGGAGACCTCTAATGGATCCGAGCGTCTACATCCCCGCCTACCTGGAGTGCGCCTACGTTGCGTCGCACCCCGAACTCACCGATGCAGCACGCGAGCTTGTCCATAACGACGTGAGCGTCAACCCTCATAAGTATGCGCAGACCGAGCATGCCCAGGCGCTGCTGTCCTATGCCGGCGTCCACCGCCACCTGCTCGACGAGCTCCATCGCATCGAGGACATGGGCAGCGACGAGGAGTTTGAGCAGACGCGCAACCGCCTGTTCGACGATATGCGCGATGAGCTGCTCAAGATCGTCCGCGTCGATGCGCATGTCCTCGATGCCCAGCTGCTCGCCATCATTTTGGCGGACACGCCCGTCGACGCCTGTCTAGGCGACCTGATGAAGCTCGAGGCGACCACAGCCGATTACCTGCAGCAAAGCGTGCCCGGATTCGACATGGAGGCTCCGCACTACTGGGCCAACAAGGTGCTGGCAGACGGCGTGACGGCGGCCGATCTCACCGTAAGTGAGCCGGCTCTTATCGGGTGGCTCCACACGCTCGAGGCCATCTCGCAGCTGTGCATGGCGAGCGCCCGCTATCGTGCTGCCATCAACTATTCTCGCCGTGTTCTTAAGGCGGAAGGCTATCCCACCCGAGCTGCAGGCACCGTGCTACTCGCCCTCGCTCGTCTGGAAGACGAGGACGGCTTTTTTGCCCTGGCCCACCAGCTCGAGGAGCAGATGGGGGCCGATGCCCTCGAGAACTCCCCCTGGTACCTACTCGCCCGCACGATCTTGCTGTTCAAAACGAACAAGATGCGCCCGGCGACACGCGCGCTGCGCGAGTTTGCCAACCGCTGCGAGGGCGGCGCATTCTTTTTGCTGAACCCCATGTATCAGACACCGTACCTTCCCTGCCGGCCCGAACCGCACGACCCCTGGGACCTTTCGCATCAGGCAGTTTGGGAAGCCGACGGCATCATCTCGGATACTCCCGACTTTGCCCCCTGGGCCAACGCTTGCGAAGACGTATCGCAGCTTGCCCAGGAATTTGCGCGCCGTTACGGCTTTTAACGGCGCAAACGCCACGACCATGTCATTCACGTTAGGAACGACTTCATGAACTTCCGCTCTTCTCTCGCCTGCACCTCGAGCGATATCGCCCGCTGGGGGCTGCGCTCCGTCCTTAAGCGCCAGGGCGGCGTACTCCCCGGCCGCATCGCCATGAAGATCGACCCCGAGCTGCTGAGCGACCTCGCGGGCCTTGTCGACCGCAGCGTGGTAATCACCGGCACCAACGGTAAGACCACCACCTCCAACCTCATCGCCGACGCCGTTGCCACCAGCGGCGCCACCGTGGTATGCAACCGCGCTGGCAACAACATGGAGCCGGGCGTGGTGGGCGCGTTGCTCGAGGCGCGCGGCGATCTTAAGCGTGCCGGCAGCGGCAAGCGCGTAGGCGTTTTTGAATGCGATGAGCTCTACACGGTGCGCGTCCTGCCCAAGCTCAAGCCAACGTACTTCGTACTGCTCAACCTGTTCCGTGACCAGCTGGATCGCTACGGCGAGATCGATCACACCCAGGAGGTCATCGCCCACGCGCTGGAGCTTTCGCCGGCAACGACGCTCGTCTATAACGCCGACGATCCGCTGTGCGCCTCGATCGCCGCACGCGTCCCCAATATGAGCATCGCCTTTGGCATCGACGGCGCCACGGGCACCGAGTCCGATCGCATTAGCGACTCGCGGTTTTGCTCGCAGTGCAATGCGCCGCTGGAGTACGACTATGTGCAGTACGGCCAGCTCGGAGCCTATCATTGTCCTTCGTGCGGTTGGGGTCGCCCCGCGCTGGTCCGTCGCGTGACAGGCGTTGAGCTCGCCTGCGACGGCTACGGCTTTGACCTGAACTTTGGACCCGATACCGACGCGCCCGCCACGCACATCACCACGCGCTACAACGGCCTGTACATGGTCTATAACGTTGCCGCCGCCTTCTTTGCGGCGCGCGAGCTGGGCGTGGACGCAGCCCATCTGCAGCCCACGCTCGATGCCTACGTCCCCGCCGGCGGACGCATGGGCCGCTGGGAGATCGCCGGCCGTACCGTCGAGGCAAACCTGGCCAAAAATCCCGTGGGCTTCGATCGCCAGATCCAGTCCATTAAAACGGCAGGCGGCAGACTCTGCGCCTTCTTCCTGAACGACAACGACGCCGACGGCCACGATGTCTCGTGGATCTACGACGTCGACTTCGAGCGCATCGCCGATACCCCAGGGCTTGTCGCCTTTGTCGGAGGTACGCGCGCGCACGATATGCAGGTACGCCTGAAGTACGCCGGCATCGACTCCGCCATCATCTCGAATATCGAGCAGGCGATCGGTACCGTGGCAGACGAGGAGGCTGGTGATACTTTCTACGCCGTCGCCAACTACACGGCCTTCCCGCCGCTGGTCAAGGAGCTCGACGGACTGAAAGGCGCCACTTCCGACGCTGTTGCCGGGCGCGCCGTAGCCCGTGCCGACGGCAGCGCTCTTCCTGTCGGCATCGCACCAGTCGAGCTATCGCGCCCGCTGCGCATCGTCTACCTGTACCCCGATGCCCTCAACCTCTATGGCGACGGCGGCAACGTCATTGCCCTCGAGCGCCGCTGCGCCTGGCGTGGCATCCCCGTGCGCGTGGACGAGGTCCGTATGGGCGAGTCGCTCGATCTCACCGACGCCGACATCGTCATGATGGGCGGTGGCTCCGACCGCGACCAGCTTGCCGTGGCACACGAACTGCTCGCTCAAAAAGACAAGGTTGCGGCCTATGTTGAGGACGGCGGCACACTGCTTGCCATCTGTGGCAGCTATCAGCTGCTCGGCCGTTCGTACTACATGGGCGACGATCGCATTGAGGGTCTGGGCGTCATTGCCGCTGAGACTGTGCGCGGCTCCGACCGTCTGATCGGCAACGTCGCCGTCAAAACCGACCTGGCACCCGAGCCCTTTGTGGGATTCGAGAATCACGGCGGCCGCACGCTTTTGGACGCCGATGCCACGCCGCTCGGAACGTCCGTCGTCACGGGCACCGGCAACAACGGCGACGATGGCTTTGAGGGTCTCGTCTACAAGGGCGTCATCGGCACGTACCTACACGGACCGGCACTGCCCAAGAACCCCGAGCTCGCCGACTGGCTCATCGCCCATGCCCTCGAGCGCCGTGGCGATGCACAGGCCGCCGCCCTGCTGCCGCTCAAGCCCCTCGACGACACCTACGAGCACGCCGCCCACGACGCCGCCATGAAGCTCCTCCCCTAGCGCCCCACCACCACAAAGGGGACAGGCACCTTTGTGGTGGTTTTTCAGTTTGCCAACGATATGTGAACGACTAAAAAAGTCTGCTATACTCTTTCCCGCTGTCCCCATCGTCTAGCGGCCAAGGACGCCACCCTTTCAAGGTGGATATCGCGGGTTCGAATCCCGCTGGGGGCACCACAGAATCTGAGCAGCCCGTTACCAATTCGGTAGCGGGCTTTTTTCTTCCCCAACGCCGGGATTCGAACCCGACAGGGTGCGGATCCCGGCATCATCGCAAGGCCTGTGGTCAAAAAATGGCAAATATGAGTACTGTTACCATTTTAGTTACAGCGATTTCATGCCATCAGAAGGCGATTTAGACGCCAGGGGTCCTACGGCGAAAGAATTGCAGGCGTTTATCAGCTAAGTACTTGGACATATGTTGCGTAATAC
>UMJI01082895.1_pt1 | contig 12560 bp, 8 predicted proteins | sample 1965991 | NCBI WGS metagenome assembly UMJI01 (sample SAMEA4836140, study PRJEB28245) | human gut metagenome | biome: gut microbiome; material: fecal sample | place: Denmark | collected 2008
CTTGAAGACGCTCGGCCTGTTCTGATGCTCTTGAGAACATCTTGTCGTATCCTTTCAGGGATGGTATCATTCTGTATTGAAAAGGAATAAGAAATGCATTCGTCAAGGGGGAACGGATATGCGTCTCGATGAAATCATCAACACCCACCGCCAGTCGCTCAACGACACCGACATGGTCATCTGGAAATACATCCTGCAGCACCGGGAGATGGCGCGCCACATCTCCATCCATGAGCTCGCAAAGTCCTGCTGCGTCTCGAGTACGACGATCGTGCGTTTCGCGCAGAAGCTCGGACTCGACGGCTTTGGCGAGCTCAAGGCCATCCTCAAGATGGAGGAGCAGGAGACGCCGCACTACAATTCGAACGTGCTCGAGGACCTCAGCGACTTCTACCTTAAGACAGGCGAGAAGATTTTCAAGCGCAACTTCGACAGCGCGAGCCGACTCGTGCATGAGGCCAACCGCGTCTTCACGTTTGCCTCGGGCTACGTGCAGGCCAACGTCCTGCAGGAGCTCAAGCGGCTGTTCTTCTACGACAACGTCTTCCTCTATGAGATACCGGCCCGCGAGGAATTCTATTCGCTGCTGAACACCTTGACGAAGGATGACCTTTTCATCATCGTCTCGCTGTCGGGCGAGACGCCGACTGTTGTCGAGTTCGCCCGCGAGCTCCAGTTGCGCGACATTCCGCTGATCTCCATCACGAAGCTCCACGACAACACGCTCGCGAGCCTTTCGACCGTCAACCTCTACATCTCGCCGGCCGAGTTCCAGCTCTACGATGCCGAGGGCGGCAAGCACATCTCCTTCAAGTCGATGATGCCGTACTTCATGCTCATCGAGGTCTGGTATGTCAAGTACCGCATGTACGTGCATCGATTGAAAGAGAAAACTATTCAGTCAACAATATAAAGAAAGACTGCCTGCAAACCCTTGCAGCACCTCGGGTGTACCAAGATACGCCGGATGTACCGTGGTACACGAAAGGGTTGATGTGCCTAAAGGCCGCGAAATTATTGCGTTCGCGGCCTTTTTTTTGTATCCTTTAGGTACAGGATAACCGAGAGGGTGATCGGGGGATTGCAATCACCCAGCTCGGAAACCAATTTGAATCGATAACAATATCGAATTGGCAAGAATTCATAAGGGTATGTTTAAGAAATAGGGGGTATGAACATGTCGATCAAGAAAGATCGCGTCATGCAAGAATTGCAGCGGTTTGGCGGCGCAATGTACACGCCGGTCATCCTGTTCGCATTCTTCGGCCTCACGGTTGCCATCTCGATTGTCTGCAAGAACACCATGCTTCTCGGCAGCATTGCAGATAAAGGCACAGTCTGGTACGATTTCTGGTTCGTCGTCGAACAGGGTGCCTGGACGGTATTTGCCCAGATGCCAATCCTCTTCGCCATCGCCGTTCCAATCGGCTTCGCGAAAAAGGAACCGGCGCGCTGCGCAATGGAGACCTTCGTCATCTACATGTGCTTCAACTACTTCATCTCCGGTTTCCTGACGCTGCACGGCAGCTTCTTCGGAGTGGATTACAGCCAGGCAGCTGGCGCGGGCACAGGCCTTGCGATGATCGCGAACATCAAGACGCTCGACATGGGCATGCTCGGTGCCATCTTCATCGCCTGCTGCTCCGCCTGGATCCACAACCACTTCTATGATACCGAGATCCCGGACTGGCTCGGCATCTTCAAGGGCCCTGCCTTCGTCGTAGCCGTCGGCTTCGCCGTCATGATCCCGATGGCACTCATCTTCTGCTTCGTATGGCCGGCTGTCCAGCACGCCATCGAGCAGTTCCAGTTCTTCCTCAAGACGAGCGGCATCATCGGCGTATGGTGCTACACCTTCTCCGAGCGAATCCTCCTGCCGGCAGGCCTGCATCACTTCATCTACCTGCCGTTCATCTTCGGCCCGGCCGTCTGCGATGGCGGTATCCAGGCTTACTGGCTCCAGCATCTCGATGACTTCGCTACGAGCGCTCATTCCCTGAAAGAGATGTTCCCGGAAGGCGGCTTCGCCCTCCACGGCATGTCGAAGGTCTTCGGCCTGCCTGGCGCTGCACTTGCCATGTACTTCTGCGCAAAACCGGAGAAGCGCAAGAAAGTCGCAACGCTCCTGATTCCGGCTACGATCACGGCTGTCCCCTGCGGCATCACCGAGCCGATCGAGTTCACCTTCCTCTTCGTCGCACCGCTCCTCTACGCTGTGCATGCTGTTCTCGCGGCAACGCTTTCCGCAACGCTTTACTTCTTCGGCCTTTCCGGTAACTTCGGCGGCGGCCTTATCGACTGCTTCGTCCAGAACTGGATCCCGCTGTTCAAGTATCATGCAAGCACCTACATCATGCAGATCATCGTAGGCCTCTGCTTCACCGCTATCTACTTCTTCGTATTCCGTTACCTCATCCTCAAGAACGACTACAAGACGCCGGGCCGCACGGACGATGATGAAGAGGACAAACTCTTCTCGAAAGCCGAGTACAAGGCCAAGAAAGAGATGGAGAAGAAGGGCCTCGCCAACAACCCGGAGGCGCTGAAGGCTCAGGTATTCCTCGACAACCTCGGCGGTCCGTCCAACATCAAGGAAGTCACGAACTGCGCAACGCGTCTGCGCGTCACGGTCGCCGATCCGGATAAAGTCGCATCGGCAAGCAAGTTCACGAAGGCTGGCGCATTCGGCCTCGTCAAGAACGGCCATGCGATCCAGGTCATCGTCGGCCTCTCCGTACCGAATGTCCGCAGCTATTTCGATGCCCTGCTCAAGGGCGATCTCGCTGACGTAGCCGTCGAGGCGAAGGCAGCAGCTGATCCGAGCGAGCCTGTCAAGACGGACCTCTCGATGAAACTCAAGGCATTTGCTTCCGGCAAGCTCATCGACATGACGGAAGTCCCGGACGATGTATTCTCCCAGAAGATGATGGGCGACGGCGTTGCCATCGAACCGACGACGGAAATGGTCGTAGCTCCGGCTGACGGCGAAGTCACCATGATCATGGAAGGTTCCTATCACGCCATCGGCCTGCGCCTGACGAACGGCGCCGAGATTCTCATCCACATCGGCCTCGACACGGTCAAGATGGGCGGCAAGGGCTTCCGCTGCCTGACGAAGACGGGTGCGAAGGTCAAGGCCGGCGACGAGCTCATCGGCTTTAACCGCGAGGCTATCAAAGCTGCGGGCTACAAGGATACGATCATCCTCGCTGTCACGAACAGCGGCGACTATCCGCAGATGAAGAAAGCTGCAGACGGAGACGTCAAAGTAAACGAAACCCCGATCATCTCCTTCTGATGTCCCATCGATAAGAAATGAGAGTGGAGTGTGGAGTGCTCCACACTCCTCTTTCTTATTTCTCGGAGATCCTCAGAAGAAAGGAGCATATACATGAATGAATTGAAGTGGTGGCAGAAATCCATCGTCTATCAGATCTATCCGAAGAGTTTCCAGGATACGACCGGGACGGGCGTGGGTGACATCCCAGGTGTCACGAGCCATCTCGACTACCTGAAGTCCCTCGGCACGGGAGCCATCTGGCTCACGCCGGTCTACCCATCGCCGATGGTCGACAATGGATATGATATTTCCGATTACTGCGGGATCGACCCGTCGTACGGCACGATGGAGGACATGGAAGAGCTCATCGCCGAGGCGAAGAAGCGCGACATCCGCATCGTCATGGACCTCGTATTCAACCACACGTCCGACCAGCATCCGTGGTTCCTCGAGTCGAAGAAAGACCGCACGAACCCGAAGGCCGACTGGTACATCTGGCGTGACGCCAAGCCGGACGGCTCGGCCCCGACGAACTGGAGAGCCATCTTCGGCGGCTCGGCCTGGAAGTGGTGCGAGGAGCGCCAGCAGTACTACCTGCACACATTCGCTGAGGCGCAGCCGGACCTCAACTGGGAGAACCCAAAGGTGCGCCAGGCGCTCTTTGACGCCGCGAACTTCTGGCTCGACAAGGGTGTCGGCGGCTTCCGCATCGATGCCATCGTCTACATCAAGAAGCCGGCCTTAGAGGACGGCCCGGTCGACGGTGCTGACGGCCTCTCCGGCATCCACGAGATGACGGCCAACACGCCGGGCATCCTCGACTTCCTGCACGAGTTCCGCCGCAACGTCTTTGACGGCCACGACATCTTCACGGTCGGCGAGGCCAACGGCGTCAGCCCGGAGGAGCTGCCGCAGTGGGTCGGCAAGGACGGCGTCTTCTCGATGCTCTTCGAGTTCAGCCACCTCGAGCTCTCCTACCCAGAGGGCGAGATCTGGTGCAAGCGCTTCCCGTGGAAGCTCAGCCAGCTCAAGGATGCCCTGTCAGCCAGCCAGGCTGCAACGGCAAAAGAGGGCTGGTACCCGATCTTCTTCGAGAACCACGACCAGAACCGCGCGATGCACCGCTACTTCCCAGAGGGCACCGATCCGAAGGTGGCAGCCAAGGCGCTTGCGACCGTGCTCTTCACGCTGCGCGGCACGCCTTTCGTCTACGAAGGCGAAGAGATCGGCATGACGAATACGGCCTTCCCGAAGATCGAGGACTACAACGATATCTCGACGCACGGCCAGTATGAATACGCCCTCAAAGAGGGCCTCTCGCCAGAAGAAGCACTCAAGGCCGTACAGTTCCAGAGCCGCGACAACGCGCGCACGCCGATGCAGTGGACGCGCGACACGAACGCAGGCTTCACGAGCGGCAAGCCGTGGCTGCCTGTCCACAAGGACTTCATGGACTGCTGTGTCGAGGCGGAGAGCGAGGACGGCACATCCGTGCTGAGCTACTACCGCCAGATGAACCGTGAGCGCACGGAGGGCAAAGCCTCTGAGATCCTGCTGCAGGGCTCTTATGAAGAGCTGCTGCACGAGGATGAGCACGTCTACGCATTCAAACGCGTGCTTGGGGAGCATGCGGCGTACACGGTCGTCAATTTCACGAATGATACTGTTACATACGATAGCAGCGTCTTTGAGGATGCCGACATCCTGATCGGCAACTACGAGAACGTGCAGAAGGGAACCCTTAGACCGGCGGAAGCCGTCGTCTATGTCAAATGAGGAGGAACGATGATGAAAGTAGCCGCTAGTGATTACGATGGAACGCTGTTCCGTCAGGACAGGATCGCCAAGAGCGATGCCGAAGCAATCAAGAAATGGCGTGAAGCCGAGCACAAGTTCGGCGTTGTCTCGGGACGCGACCACGGCATGCTCGTGCCGCAGCTCCAGCATTATGGCGTCGGCTACGATTATCTCGCCTGCAACAACGGCGGCATCATCTGCACGGCCGACGGCAAGGTGCTCTGGGAGGCAAAGATTGCCCCGGAGATGCTGGTCGCGCTGACGCATCTGCCGCTCGTGCGCAAGTCCTTCCATTTTGCCCTGTCCGCCGCGTACCGCACCTACCTCTGCCATGCATCAGAAGGCACCTGGGTCATCCGCGAGGCGAAGCAGTGGGACTTCCCGATTGTCAACATCGAGGAGAGCGAAGTCGGCCATCTGCCGCAGACCATCCACCAGTTTGCCCTCGGCTTCACGAATCCCGAGGATGCTTTCGCCGCAAGCGACGAGGTCAACGCCAAGTTCGGCGACGTTGTGCACGCTTACCCGAACCGCTGCGCCGTCGACATCACGCCGAAAGAGATCAGCAAGGAACAGGCCATTGACCATACCCTCAAGTTGATGGGGTGGCAGGATGCCGAGATCTTCGCCATTGGCGACGAGGTCAACGACCTGCCGATGATCGAGGCCTTCCACGGCTACACGGTTACGACGGCACGCGATGCCATCAAGGCCAAGGCCCGCTGCGCCTACGAGAGCGTCGGCACGATGCTGCTCGCCAATATCTGATTCCCCGGTAAATTCCCCCTTACCTGTAGATAGATATACACACAGGTATTTCAAGTGCATAGCGGTCTTTTCCTATCACAAAGGCCGCTAGCGCTTGCCTTTTTCAAAGAATTGTCAGAAAAATGGTTATATGATGAGATTTCCGCATCGGAACAAGGATAGATCCGGAACCGCTCATTGTATATAGAGAAGAATCATAAATGCTCAGAGGGAAAGGAAGTCTATCACATGGAAATCAACAAGAAAGTACTTGCCATCCTCACTGGCCTGACGGTCGGCATGTCGAGTACGGCCTTCGCAGCGATGGCGGACAGCTTCACGGATGTCCCGAAAGATCACTGGTCCTATCAGGCACTTGATTACCTCGCCAAAGAGGGCATCATCGACGGCATGGGCGACAACACTTTCCAGGGCGGCCGTACCATGACGCGCTATGAGATGGCCTCCATCGTTGCCAAAGCTATGCAGAAAAATGATTTGAACTACGGCGATAAGACCGTCCTTGAAAAGCTCGAGGGCGAGTATGCTGGCGAGATCAGCACATTGAAAAAACAGGTCGACCAGAATACGAAGGATATCAAAGGCTTGAAAGATGAAGTCGGCCGTGTCAATATCCATGGTTTTGTCCGTACTCAGTATGACCATGATGAAAATACGACACAGGATACTCTGGATAAACAGACCAACCGTTTTTACATGAACCTCTATGGTGATTTCAAGGTCAACAAGGATTGGACGGCACATTTCCAGAGTGAGACAAACCGTCACTATAATGATGGACATGACCGCAACAAGGAAACAGGCTTTAGCCCAGCTAATGGCCGAAAGACTTGGTCTGGCCATGATGGCAATATGCAGCGCATCTGGGTGGATGGCTACTTCCCCAACTCGAAATCGTGGGTCAGCGTTGGCCGTGCATGGCGTGGACTCGGCATGCAGAATGTCTTGTTCGGCAATGAATCCGATGGTATCCAGTTCGGTGTACCTATTCTGGGCACGCATCTGACAGGCAGTGGTTTCTGGATGGCTTCGACGGGCGACGGCAATAAAGAGAGCATCTACGGTGTTGCTGCTTGGGGTGCTGTCGGTCATGCTGTGGATGTCAACTTTGCATATGGTAAGAGCAGTCTTGATAAAGGTGAAGTGAACGGAACTACTACCTATGCTTATGCAGATTCCAACGATGGTTATAAGATTAAAGAAAAAACGGTGGCCGGTTCGAAGAATGCCCGCAGCTATGGCTGGGTAGCAAGCACGGGTATCAATCTCGCCAAGAACCTCCGTTTCCTCGCGGACTATTCCCGCACGGATGCTGACTTCCAGAACAACTCCCTTGCTCTGCGCCTGAACTACCGCAACACGGATCTCAACAGCCCGGGCACGTACCAGCTCTACACGCGCTACATCAAGTACGGTGCGAACGGCTGGCTCGCCGGTGATGATGAGTGGAACTCCATCTGGAACGGCACGAAGGGATGGATCTTCGGTGTCAAGTACGTTCCGGCGAAGAACATCGAGTGGGAGACGCTCTACTCTCCGCAGGTGCGTGGCTGGAGCCAGGATTGGCAGTATGACCGCAAGCTCTTCCGCACGCAAGTGGACTACTACTTCTGATACTTCCCTGACAGCTTAATGATGAACGGTAAATCAGAGCCATTGGTCCTGGTTTATCGTTCATTTTTGATGGAGGATACAATATGGACCGGAAGAAGATTTTATCGCGTGCCATCGGCATGTCGCTGACATTCGGGCTGCTGGCGGTGCCGTTTGCCACTTCGATGCCTGATGTGGTCTGCTCTGCGGCGGAGGCTGCTGCGGTGCAGGAGTCTGCGCCAATCAAGGCGGCCGCCGTGCAGAAGACGGATGTCGTGCTCGTCGGCTCCCTGCAGGATGAGCTCGGCGCGGCGAAGGAGTGGGACCCTGCTGACACAAAGACCATCATGAAATCGGATGGCGCGGGCCATCATGTGCTGACGGGCCACCTGCCGAAGGGCAATTACGACTTCAAGGTCGCCGTGGGCGGCTCGTGGGATGTCAACTACGGCGCGAACGGTGAGGCGAATGACAAGAACATTGCGCTGCGCCTGCTCAAGGACCATGATGTCACATTCACCTACGACGATGCGACGCATGCCGTGACGTACGATTACGCGGGCAAGGACGCTGAGGAGAAAGCTCTCGCTGCCGAGGGACGCAGCATCGTGCTGACGGGCACGGTGCAGTCGAAGGCCGGTGCGGCCAAGGATTGGGATCCGTCGGACACGACGACGCGCATGAAGGCCATCGGCCATGATTTCTATTCCTACAAGATGAAGCTGCCTGCCGGCACGTATTACTACAAGATCTCCGTCAACGGCAGCTGGGCCGAGAACTACGGCCTCGGCGGCAACTTTGACGGCGCGAACGTGCAGCTGACGCTGCCGAAGGTGTAGGAAGTCACCTTCTACTACAACGACAAGTCGCACCACATCGCAGACAGCACGAGCTACACATTCCGCGCGGATAAAGACCTGCCGGTACTCTCGGGCAGCTTTGGCGCGGTCGATGACCCGCTGATGCGCGACCAGATGCTCGACAATCTCTTCCAGAAGCCCATCCCGCTCCAGAAGGGCGACTACACGGTCACGGTCAAGATGCCGGGCGAGGATGCGCTGACGCAGCAGGTCAATGTCGCCAAGGATAGCGAGGTCACGTTCTACTACGACAGCAAGGCAAAGCGCCTGATCGCCGACGATGGCCGCATCCGCGAGGACAAGGTTTACCACGACAGCTGGAGTACGGATTACCGCGTGCCGTTTGAAGCCGTCAAGGAGGGCACGCCTGTAAAGCTCTCGCTCGCCACGGGCAAGGGCGATGTCACGAGCGCGAAGCTCGTCGTCTACAAGGCCAAGATCACGGCCAATGGCGGCGATGAGTACAATCCGGACTACACGGCCGGCATGGTCACTTCGTATCCGATGACGAAAGCCTCGACCTCTGGCGACCAGGACATCTGGACGGCCTCGTTCACGCCGACGTCGTACGGCCTCTACGGCTACAAGTTCGTGCTCAACGACACGAAGGAGTACGGCGACGATGCGAAGCCCGGCAGCACGGGCGAGCTCAAGATGCGCGGCGTCAAGCCGTACCAGCTCACGGTCTACAGCAAGGACTACAAGACGCCGGACTGGGCGAAGGACGCCGTCTGCTACCAGATCTTCCCGGACCGCTTCTTCAACGGCGACAAGAGCAATGACAACGCGCGTGCGAATGCGCGCGGCTTCCAGCCGGTGCAGCACCGCAAATGGAGCGACCTGCCGGCTAACTACAGCAAGACGCCGGCTGCCGACGGCGACAAGTGGGAGTGCAACGACTTTTTCGGCGGCGATATCGCTGGCATCACGAAGAAGCTCGACTACCTCAAGGGCCTCGGCGTGACGGCTATCTACGTCAACCCAATCTACGATGCCAGCTCGAATCACCGCTACGATGCCGTCGACTACGGCACAATTGACCCGTTCCTCGGCAACTTCAAGGATCTCGAGAAGCTCTCGGCGGAGATGCAGAAGCGCGGCATGCACCTGATCATGGACGGTGTCTACAACCACATCGGCGATGATTCCATCTACTTCGACCGCTACGGCAAGTACAAGACAGTCGGTGCCTACGAGTACTGGAGCCGCATCTACGACCTCATGAACGACAAGCACATGACGGAGGCGGCGGCCAAGGTCGAGGCCAAGAAAGAACTCGAGGCCGAAGGCCAGGTCTTCAGCCCGTGGCATTGGGAGAACTGGTTCGACATCCGCAACGAGAAGACACAGGACATGATGGGCAAGAAGTACGCCTACCATGACTGGCAGGGCTACGACAGCCTCGTGCCGTTCAAGGATGCCGATTATCCGGGCTCGGAGCAGGGTACGGTGAAGTCGGACCTCGGTGACTACCTGCTCTACGGCAATGGCAAGGACAAGGGCGTCATCATGAAGTGGTTCGACGAGGGCCTCGACGTCGCCAAGGAGGTGCCGCCGGGATTCTGGGCCAACGTCCGCAAGGAAGTCAAGTCCATCAAGACGAAGGACGGCTCTGAGCCGCTGCTCTTGGGTGAGATCTGGCAGGATGGCTCGCAGTTCTTCACGGGCGACACGTTCGACTCTGTCATGAACTACAAGCTCTCGTTTGCGCTCGGCGACCTCTTCCTCAACAAGGGCGACGTCAAGGCGGCCGACTACGAGCTGACGGTCCTGCGCCAGAACTACCCGAAGGAGGCCTTCTACGACCTCATGAACATCGTCGACAGCCACGACACGGTCCGCGCTATCTACAAGTTTGGCGGCGGCTCCGACAGTGTCGCACAGCCGACGAAGAAGGACTTCGACTACAACCTTGGCAAGGCGCGCCTCAAGCTCGCGGCGACCTTCCTCATGGGCTATCCGGGCATGCCGACCATCTACTACGGCGATGAAGCCGGTCAGTACGGCAGCGGCGACCCGGATTGCCGCCGCACCTATCCGTGGGGCAAGGAGGACAAAGACCTCATTGCCCACTACAAGAAAGTCATCGGTGTCCGCAACGCGCACAAGGATATCTTCGCGCGCGGCGATGTCAATACGCTCAAGGCAGAGGGCGACATCTACGCCTTTAGCCGCAAGGCCGACTCCGGCAAACTCGGTATCGTTGCCTTGAACCGCGGCAAAGCACAGCAGGTCACTCTGCCCGTCTCCGCTGCAGATGGTGCCATCTTCACCGATGAGCTGACCAGCACCAAAGCTACGGCAAATGGCGGTCAGCTGACACTGGCCCTTGGTGAGAACCAGGGGATGATGCTCGTAGAAGACTGACACGAGCATCCATAACATCCCTCATTTCTCTTAAATTTCCCTTTTTGACCCGCGACAGTTCCCCACTGTTGCGGGTCTTTTTTTGGGGAAGTGATTGACGTCAGAATTTTCGTTCGGTACAATGGATGGGAGAGTATTGTTCTGACAGAAGGAGGAATTATGAAAAAGATACTGGCGATTCTGGCACTCGTCTTTGCCTGTCTCTGGGGCACGGCGTTTGCGGCGGATTTCTCGCATCTCGTCATCCTGCACACGAATGACACGCATGGCTATGACCAGCGTGCCGACGGTGTCAACGGCATGGCGACGGTCGCGGCGCTCAAAGAAGACTACGAGGCCAAGGGCTACGAGGTCCTGCTCGTCGACGCCGGCGATGCGATCCAGGACAACAATCTCGTCAACTTCAGCAAGGGCAAGACGGCCATTGACTTCATGAATGCCGTGGGCTACGATGCCATGACGCTGGGCAATCATGAGTTCGACTACGGCTCGGATGTGACCATGGAGCGCATCAAGCAGGCGAAGTTCCCAATCGTGTCGGCCAACATCATCGTCGACGCGACGGGCAAGCCGTTCACGGGCAAGACGCACGCCATCATCCGCAAGGGTGATCTCAAGATCGGCGTCTTCGGCCTGACGACGCCGTCGACCATCACGACGTCGAACCCGAAGAGCACGCGCGGTCTGACCTTCCTCTCGAAAGAGGAAATGTACGCAGCAGCCCAGAAGGAAGTCGCGGCGCTCAAGGCCGCGCACTGTGACCTCATCGTCGCCATCGGCCATCTCGGCAGCGAGCCGGATGCCGTCGGCGACCGCTCAAACGACGTCCTCGCGAACGTCAAGGGCATCGACGTCTTCATCGACGGCCACGATCACACGGTCAAGAATCTCTACATTGACGGCAGTCTGCTGACCGAGACGGGTTCGCACCTCGCGAACATCGGCGTTGTCCGCTATGAAGATGGCAAGTGGCAGGAAGATCTCCATGCCTACGGCCAGTTCAACAAAGAGGATGCCAAGGTCAAGGCAATCGTCGATAAGGCGCAGGCCGCCATCGACAAGAGACTCGCGACAAAAGTCGGCATGACGCCGTTTGAGCTCAACGGCAGTCGCGACCCGGGCGTGCGCACGGAAGAGACGAACCTCGGCGACTTCCTCGCCGATGCTTACCTCTGGCAGGTCCGTCAGGCTGCGGTGCTCGACCGCGTCACGATTGACGGCGCCCTGCTGAACGGCGGCAGCATCCGCGCGAGCATCAAGGCTGGCGCAATCACGGAGGCCGACCTGTTGCGCGTCCTGCCGTACCACAACTACCTGCAGTACGTCACCATGAAGGGCTCGACGCTGCTCGAGATCCTCGAGGCGGCGACGTGCACGACGCCGACGGCGCTCGGCGCCTTCCCGCAGGTGGCCGGCATCGTCTATACGGTCGACACGAAGACGCCGTTTGCCAAGGGCGAGCTCTACCCGCATTCCGTCTACTACCGTCCGGCAGCCCCCGGCTCGCGCGTCACGATCACGAGCGTCGGCGGCAAGCCGTTCGACCCGGAGGCGACCTACAACATCGCCGTCCCCGACTTCCTGACCTCCGGCGGCGATTCCTACTACTCCATGCAGGACCCCGCTAAAGTCACCATCCACGATGTCGACTACCTCGACACCGACGCCGTCCGCAACTACCTTAAAGAACTCGGCGGCACAGTCAGCGCCGACTACAAGGCACCGCAGGGCCGCATTACCATCCGCTGATCATCAAAACAGCGAATATCTTGTTCCTGAGAAAGAAGAAGGAAGTCCCACGCATCGGGGACTTCTTTTTTGTATATAGAAAACCCCTGGTTAGACCAGGGACTCGATAAAGCTTTAGCGATGAGTCTTTAAAGGATTTAATAAAC
>UMJI01031899.1_pt1 | contig 12424 bp, 12 predicted proteins | sample 1965991 | NCBI WGS metagenome assembly UMJI01 (sample SAMEA4836140, study PRJEB28245) | human gut metagenome | biome: gut microbiome; material: fecal sample | place: Denmark | collected 2008
ATGCATTGGCATAGAATCCATAATATCGAGTGGTTAAGAAATGATAGTCTGGAATATGTATAATAAGGCGGTTTATAAAATCAATCACATTATCTGTGACATCATGACGTTTTTCATCCTTATGATCATTGTAGAACCAGCTGACAGTATTTGATCCTTTATTGTATTCTGTGATTCTATTTTCAGCCATGGCAGGTCTACCGGCATAACGGATGAAATAGTTTACGCAGCCTTGAATATCTTTACTATTTTTATTAGATGAAGTATCGTTAGAAGCGTTGTCAGGGGATTTGAATTTGGCGTAGACATAGAATCCTTTAGGATGATCTTTATAGAGTCTGTTCTTTTCTTCAGGTTTCTTTAAACCACCGGCTTCCTGTATGAGTCGAATCAGTTCAAACTGAAATGTTTTTCTTAACTTATTAAAATTGAAATGATGAAATGTTTTGATTTTATCTTTTTTAAAAGAATAGATCAATTCAGGGATAAGACAATGAATGTGTGGATTCCATTTAAGGTCCCTTCCAAAAGTATGTAGAGTGGCAATCATGCCAAATTCATTACGAACAGGAATATCTTTGAATATATAGTGGGTACCCGATAATTTTTTCTTTTTGAGTTTATCGGCAAGAGATTTATTGGTGAGAATGGAAATGGTGTTTCTGGAAGCAACAAACAAAAGATTGAGTCGAGTACGATCCTGTCTGAACCAGTTTCTAAGTTCTTCAGGAATAGTAAAGACAATGTGCCTATGAGGGCAGTCAAGACAAAAAGAGGTAGCCTTGGCTGCAAGCTGTTTGGCATATTTAACACCACATGCATTACAGAACCTGGAATGGCATGAATGAGGGATAATGTTCCAGTTGTCACAATCGGGACATTCAAACTGGTCAAAACCAAGATAGCATGTGTGGCAAAGCAGTGATCGTTCTACATTATCTAAAATACAAGGACGAGCTTTACCGGAAGCATCTAGTTTTCGGATGTATTCAATATTGTCAAAAAAGATGTTCTTGATGGGATGAATAAAATTGAAGTTTCTAACATCACAATTTAAAAGTGATAGAGTTTCAATTGGAATGTTTGAATGATAAGTTGTATCCATAATTGAAGTATAGAATTAAATAGAGATGTAAACAAGACTTGGCAAATGAAAAGCGCCCATACAAATCATTTTATATGATTTGATGGGCTTTTTTTATGGTAGAATGGTTTTATGAATGAAATTCTTTTTGCGGAAATCTACTATATATGTGTAGCTATCATGTTGATTCTAGGCTTTAAAACCTATCATTCCATGATGAAAAACAGTCAAAAAGTTAGCTTTTTGGCAGTTGTCTTTGTACATATATTATATTTTCAAACTGATTTAGTACGAATGACGACAAATGGTCAGGACCTGTTTCTAACTGAAATGAGCTTCTTGTTCTTTTCGCTATGCACACTTTCCTGGTTTAATTACATCCAAACAATGCTTGATATTCATTATGAAAAGAAATCGCAAACACTCTTTGCGATGCTTCCTGTGATTATAAGTGTTGTATTATTGTTGATAAATACATTGAATGGATGTTTATTTCAAATCGATTCATATGGAAATTTTCAAGAAGGACCACTCTATATTTTGTATGTATTTATAAACGATTTCTATTTTATGGTTGGAGCCTATCAAGCTTATGTGTATAGCCGTAAGGCAAAGAATTATCAACAAAAGAAATCAAATCAAATTTTAGGCATTTATATGGTGTCACTATTGTTGATTGGCACAATGCAAGATTTTTTCCGTGACATTCCTGTTTTTTGTGTAGGAACTAGTCTTAGTATCCTTATTGTATATATTAGTTTGGAAGAACAAATGATTTCTATTGATCCATTAACACAATTGAATAACCGTAATCGTATGGAACAGCATTTATTTGAGTGTGTAAGAAGTCAAGATTTAAATATGTACTTGTTAGTGCTGGATGTGAATAGATTTAAGAAAATCAACGATGAGCATGGACATGCGCAAGGGGATTTAGCATTAAAGGCCATTGCGAACTGTTTAAAAGAATCTTGTATTGAAAAAAGTGATTTTATTGCTCGCTATGGTGGGGATGAATTTGTGATTGTGTATAAAGGAAATGATGTAGAAGGTTTGTGCCAAAGAATTCATGCGTATATAAAAAAACTATCTTTTCCCTTTGACTTAGATGTGAGTATTGGATGTGCACCATATCACAAAGATATTCATAAATGGAATGATTGGTTTATTGAAGCTGATAAACAATTATATAATGAAAAGAAAAAATTGAAAGACCGGTGATCCGGTCTTTATTCATACCAAGCAATCGCTCGAATAGGAAAGCCTTCACAGTTTTCAATTTTAAGTGGGAAACAACTAAACCAAAATAAATCATTTCCGCATTGATCTAAGTTGGTAAGATTTTCGATATTCACAATATCTGTATCTTTAAATAATGCTTTGTGTCGATTCAGATTATTATCACGCAGGGGGTCTAATCCCATTACGTCAAAGCCAATGCCTTTAAAGTTTCCTTGAATTATAAGGAAAGTCATTAAAGTAAGTTTCGTCTTTGAAATGTTTGTCCCAACCAAGATTAAAGAAAAGAAAATCAGCCAACTTGGCTTTATCTATATTGATTTTATCGATTGTGATGGCTTGTCCTTCTTTTAAATCTCTACAATCAACGACAAGAGCTTTGCCGATGAATTGTTCTGGGGAAAATTGATCTAAAGTCTTTCTGTTCGCAAAAATATGAGCCGGTGGATCCATGTGTGTTCCTACATGAGAATTGATTTAGATGAATGTTTCTTTAAAACCATCCTTTTCGTAGGTGCTTTTTGTGGTTAATTTTGTGTTTCACTACCCGGAAAGACGGGCATATCTTCCGAAATAGTATGTGTTAAATCAATGACTTTCATAATTTACCTCCAATTACTATTTAACCACATCTTTTATCTGTATTGTGTTAAAATGATAAGTACAGGTGATGAATTATGAAAAGAATATTATTATTAGGAGCTACAGGCTCTATCGGTTTACAAACAGTGGATGTGATTGAACAACATCCAGACCAATTTTGTCTAGTTGGTATTGCGGCTGGACATCAAGTGGATGTAATGCAGAAAATCATTGATAAACATCCTACCATTCAGGTAGCTGGTATTTCAGATGTTTCAAAGGCTAAAGAATTAAGTGGTGTTACTGTTTATAGTGGCAATGAAGCCATGGTTCAATGTATTGAAAACTGTGAATATGATTTGTTGGTGAATGCCGTTGTTGGATTTAGAGGATTAAAGCCTACATTAACATCTTTAAAAAAAGGAATTGATGTGGCATTGGCTAATAAAGAAAGCTTGGTTGCGGGCGGTGTTTTGGTGCGTCAGACATTGCAGGAAACAAACACCAAACTATATCCAATCGATTCAGAACACTCTGCCATCTTCCAATCCTTGCAGGGAAATCGTAGTGAAGATGTGAAGCGTTTAATTATTACGGCGAGTGGTGGTAGTTTTAGAGATAAGACAAGGGATGAGTTAAGTGATGTAACAGTAGAACAGACTTTAAAACATCCAAACTGGAATATGGGAAAACGAATCACAGTGGATAGTGCAACAATGGTCAATAAAGGTTTTGAAGTGATTGAAGCACACTATTTATTTGATTTGCCGTATGAAAAAATCGATACAGTGTTACATCGTCAAAGCATCGTGCATTCTATGGTTGAATACAATGACAATGCAATTATTGCACAACTTGGATCTGCCGATATGCGTTTACCGATTCAATATGCGTTATGTTATCCAGATCGTCCGGTGTTAAAGGAAGATCATCCTTTGGATATGACAAAAACAATGGATTTGAACTTTAAAGAAATGGATTATGTTCGTTATCCAATGTTGAAACTAGCCTATGAAATTGGTAAAAAAGAAGGAAATCTAGGTGCCGTATTTAATGGAGCGGATGAACAGGCAGTACAGCTATTTTTAGATAAAAAGATTTCATTTTTACAAATTGAAGAAAGTATTGAACAAGCTTGTAAGCAGGCAAAATATATTGAAAACCCTACAATTGAACAATTAGAAGCAACGGATGCGTGGGCTCGAAAGTTTGTTGTTGAATATTGGGACTAGACCAATTGATATTTTGGGAGTAAAATAGTGAAATGGAATGGAGGGTTTGTCGTGAATAAAGCAAAGGTTTATTGTGTCGCAAGTGCTGTAGCAGTTTGTGTGGCTTCAAATCCAAATATGGATGTGCTTGCCAAACAAGTACAGCCAGTAAAATTAGAAGAAAAAGCCCAACAGACAATTACTGCAGATGATTTTATCAAACAATATTTGAGTACAAAAGAAATTGTTAAAGATAGTACAAATAAAGATGTAGAAAAATATACATTGATCACTAAGGTGGATGAAAAGAATTATTCTTTCGTATTAGCCGGAGATCAATTGTTCAAAGTCTTGACTAAAGAAAATCAGGATCAAATCAAAACAGCTTATGAAACAGCATACGCAAATGCAGGTATGAAAAAAGCTGATGGGTGTAAATTAAGCGCATATGAGATTGTTGTAGCTGAGGCCAATACATTGGCTAATACATTGATTCTAAACGCTAAAACTGCTTTAGATACATCTTTAAAAGATGCACAAAGTTTAGATTCTACAATCTTTACTGCAGATAGCTATGCCGCTTTAAAAACAGCGATGGATGAATCAAGTCTTTTGGTTCAATCAACAACTTCAACTTTAGAACAACTTACACAAGAGTTAGTGAAGCTGGATAATGCAAAAAAAGCATTGATCAATGTTTCTGGATTAAAAGCTATCGTAGATCAATCAAGTACATATGTAAAAGATAGCTATACTAATAGAAGCTATACGGCATATGAAACAAGTTTGAATGAAGCTAAGCAAGTATTAGAAAATGGTGCAAGTACTGTTGAAGACATTGAAAAGGCACAGTCTGCTTTAAATGCGGCAGCTGCTTCTTTAGTTAAAAAAGCGGATTTCTCTAAATTGAATGAAAAAGTGCAGGAAGCTAGTGAAGTCTTAGAATCCAATAAGGATATGTTTGAAGAAGAGTCTTATAATAACTTCAAGAAAGAATTGGATGATTGTAGTCTTGTACTTTCAAATGATGAATCAACACAGGCAAAAGTGGATGAAATGTTAGCACATCTAAATTCATATTTAGACGATAATACAAACTTTGTATACAAGGTGGTTACTTTAGAAGAAAAGGTTGCACCAAAAGTAGAAACAAGTAATGAATTATTAGTGCAAACACCAGTTGTACAAGAACAGCCGCAAGTTGTGGTTCCAACAGTAGAAACAAAGAATGTGGAAGCTGCAAAAGTGGAAACAGTAGTCAAACAAGAGGTTACAAGTACGGCAGCTAATAATTTCATTAAGACATACTTAACGAGTGCAAGTGGAAATATCTTTACAAGTGCCAACAACTTGAATTATCAAAAGATTCTTTCTGCGATGCCTAGCTGGGTAAAATTATCTGCAACTGATAAAAATGCAGTGAATGCAGAATTGGTGAATAAAGTTGGTAAAAAGTATCAGCGTTTATTGCAGGAAGCACAAAAATTTAGTATGAATGCAGGAAAATATACGCCTGTAAATACATCAACAAACACAAATGTAACGATTTATTCATGGTTATGTATGATGTCTTTAGGTGTATTAACATTTGCACTAAAACGTTTAAGAAAACAAGATTAAGGGCTATGGCCCTTTTTTTCATGCTTAAAAATTGTTATAATAACGAAAGAAAGGCTTATAATTTTATGAAACAACAGAAATACAATTTTAAAGATCTAACTCTAGCATACTTTCAAAAAAAATCGAAATTGTATCGTGCAGGTGGATATAAATATGCCATTCCATTAAAACGGAATCTAAGAGATTACCAAAATCATTTCTTTGCGTTTTTGATGGATGTCAACATTTGTTTATTGCCTGTTTATATATGGGTTCTTGAGTTTTTATTAATTATGTGTGGATTGATTCCACCACACTTCTTTGATTTATTATTCTACTTAATGTTTGCCTTGTTATTTGTATCTAGTGTATTATTACTTGCGTTTTTTACAGCACGAACAAATGGGCAGTCATTTGGATATGCCATTATGGATTTGAAATTGGTTCGTAGAAACAAAAAAGAGGCGATGCCAATCCATTTGATCTTACGACAAGCATTGGGATTTGGTCTTCCTTTGATGATTTTAGGGTTCTTCTTTCAAGTGCCAGGAGTCATTTTATGGTGGGTCATCAATGGTATTGTTGTCTTAATCACTCCAAACCAACAAACTCTATTTGATTTGATTTTTGGTTTGGTTCCTGTAAATGAACCAGATCAGGAAATTCGTTTTGAAACAAAGGCGGAACCAACTTTAGTAAAAGAAGAGTTGGTTGTGACTCCAATCGATTTACATATTCGTTCAAACTACAGTGATGATGGTTATTATGATGTAGAAGAATTATTCAAACAAGCCAAAGAAAATCGCTTGGAAGTTATCTCAATCACAGACCACAACTGTGCAAGAGCGAATGCGGCAGCGGTTCGTTTTTCAAGTTTGTACAACATTCAATATATTCCAGGCGTGGAAGTGGATGCACAATATAAAAGAATGCGAGTACGTATTCTAGGTTATTATATTGACTGGACGAATGAAGTGTTTGAAGTGTTAGAACAAAATTCTTTGAAGCGTGAAAAAGATTTATCCATGGAGCGTGTTGAAAAATTCGAAAATTACTCAGGTATTCGTATTGATGTAGATTCATTAATTTCAAATTCTCGTTTCCAAACTATTACACCAGCAGAAATCACAAAGATGGTGTTCCATAACGAAAGAACGCGTTTATTGCCTTTTGTGAAGAAGTATATTGATAGTTGTGAAAGTGAGAGTGTTGCGATGTCTCGTTTTGAAACCGATGTATTTGGTAAGAATGGACCTTGTTATGTAAAGGCTAACTATCCGGATGCGAAAGCAGTCATTGATGCGATTCATAGTGCTGGAGGTATTGCGATTTTATCAAGCTGGCATTTAGATTATATTTCAGATGATGTTTTAGAAGAAATTGTGGATTTAGGTATGGATGGAGTGGAATGCTTCTCTAATGATATTCATGAACAAACGGTTGCGGCTGCCTTGAAAATTGTTCAGAAACGCAAATTATTCGTATCTTGTGGTAGTGATTATCATGGTCCTACTAAGCCAAAATATCATATGGGTGTTTCAAATTGTCCTGAAAAAGCTTTACCATTGGTAAAAATTTTGACAAAAGCTGCGAAATAAATTTGCTCAAAATACGTTTTATAGCGTATAATAAACAAGTCAATAAGCTTAGAAAAGAAGAGTATTTATATGGCGTACTAAAGAGAGCAGATGGTTTGGTGTGAATCTGCGTACAATATATAAAGAAGATGGTCTTGGAGCTTCTTTATCGATAGGTAGGTAAAGACGTATGCTGGCGTTAACAGCTTGAGGTGTGAAAACACAAACTAAGGTGGTACCACGAAGCTTTCGTCCTTGGATGAAGGCTTTTTTTATTTGTATGATAGGAGGAAATAAAGATGACACAAAAGAAAGAACCATTTTATTTAACAACGGCCATTGCGTATACATCAGGTAGACCTCACATTGGGAATACATATGAAATTATCTTGTCGGATGCGATTGCTCGTTTTAAAAGAGCACAAGGATATGATGTATTCTTTCAGACAGGTACAGATGAGCATGGTGTAAAAATTGAAGAAAAGGCAAAAGCTGCAGGTGTAAGTCCACAAGAATTCGTGGATGGTGTGGCTGCTCAAATTAAATCAAACTGGGATTTAATGAATACAAGCTATGATTATTTTGTACGTACTACAGATGATTATCACGTAAAAGAAGTACAAAGTATTTTTAAACGTTTATACGATCAAGGAGATATCTATAAAGGAACATACGAAGGATGGTATTGTACGCCTTGTGAATCATTCTGGACAGAATCTCAATTGGTAGATGGATGTTGCCCAGATTGTGGTCGTCCAGTTAAGAAGGCAAAAGAAGAAGCTTACTTTTTTAATATGCAAAAGTATGCGGATCGCTTAATTAAATACATTGAAGATCATCCTGATTTCATTCAACCAGAATCTCGTAAGAATGAAATGCTGAATAACTTCTTGCGTCCAGGATTACAAGACCTTTGTGTATCTCGTACATCATTTACATGGGGAGTTCCTGTTGACTTTGATCCAAAACACGTTGTATACGTTTGGATTGATGCATTAAGCAACTATATAACTACACTTGGCTATCATGCCAATGGTGTTAGTGATGAAAAGTTCAACAAATACTGGCCTGCAACACACATTATTGGTAAAGATATTTTGCGTTTCCACACAATTTATTGGCCAATTATTTTAATGGCTTTGGATTTACCTTTACCTAAGAAAGTATTCGGTCATCCATGGTTGCTTACGGGAAGTGACAAAATGTCTAAATCAAAAGGCAATGTGATTTATGCCGAAGATTTAGTGGCTCACTTTGGTGTAGATGCTGTTCGTTATTACTGTTTACACGAAATGCCATTTGCGCAAGATGGAACGATTACTTGGGAATTAATGATTGAAAGAATCAATTCGGACTTGGCAAACATTTTAGGAAACTTAGTATCTCGTACAATTGCGATGTCAAATAAATATTTTGGTGGTTTAGTCACAAATCCAAATGTATGTGAAGCAGTCGATGAAGAATTAAAAGCTTGTGCTTTAGAAACTAAGAAGAAAGTAGAAGCTAAGATGGAAGAACTTCGTGTTGGTGATGCATTAGATGAAGTATTCACATTGCTTCGTCGTACAAACAAGTACATTGATGAAACAATGCCTTGGGTACTCGCAAAAGATGAATCAAAACAAGATCGTTTAGCTACTGTTTTATATAATTTATTAGAATCTATTCGTATTTCAGCAGTATTATTACATTCATTCTTACCTGAAACTGCAGAAAAGATGTTCGCATATTTAAATACAAAAGTAACGGATTTAGATTCTTGTGAATCTTTTGGAAACTTAGAAACAGATATTCATGTAGTTGAAAAGTGTGAACCATTGTTTGCACGTATTGATGAAAAGAAATTTATGGAAGAGTTTAAGAAAGAAAAAGAAGCAGCTAAAAAAGAAGAGCCTAAAAAAGAAGAAAAAGTAGAAGAAGTTACGATTGATGATTTTGCGAAACTACAATTCAAAGTAGGTACGATTGTGAAGTGTGAACCACATCCAAAGGCAGATCGTTTATTGGTTGAACAAATTGATTTGGGTGGTGAAGTTCGTCAAATCGTTAGTGGTATTGCGAAACACTACAAGCCAGAAGAATTGATTGGAAAACAAGTTGTCGTAGTGACAAACTTAAAACCAGTAAAATTACGTGGTGTAGAATCATATGGTATGATTTTGTGTGCTACAGATGATAAAGACTTGTCATTTGTCACTGTCGCAAAAGAAATGCCTAATGGTGTAACTGTTCGCTAATGAATGATAAACAAAAGGTTGTTTTTAAACAATTACAGCTGGCTGGACTTGGCATTGTCGTCTTTGTGTTTGGCTTGTTGTATCAAGAAAAAGCCATTGCCATTGTAGGAATCTGTATCTTGATCTTTGGCTTATTAAGAACCTACTACATTAAAAAAGTAATTGAAAAACTAGATGAGTAAATAATTGCTCATCTTTTTTTGCGCAAAATAAAAAAGGCGATGAACTCGCCTTGATTACTGCATTAAACGATGCATATTTTTAGCCTCATACATAGAATCGTCCATGGCTGATAAGAATGCATCGGTATTTTTACCGTTAAATTTAGCTATTCCAATCGAGAAAGATAAATGGAATGGTTCTTTTGATTTTATATTAAATTGGCGAACATTGTATTTAATTTGTTTCTTTAAAGCCAAGGCTTCTTCATCTGATTTGAGTTTCGCAAAGATCACAAATTCATCTCCACCCATACGAATGGCAACTGAATCTTTATCGATCGAATGTTGTAGAATTATACCAAACTGTATGAGGGCATAATCACCTTTTAAATGTCCATATGTATCATTGATGGCTTTAAAGTCATTGATATCCATCATGAATCCATATACATGTTTCGTTTTATCGTTTTGTAGCTTATTTAAATAATGGTTCATGTATTTTCGATTGTAAAGTCCAGATAAATCATCAATAAAGGATATAGATATTTGAATTTCAATGTAAACTATGATAAATGCGATTGCGACACAAAGCCAAATCGTAGAAACTCCAAAGAAGAAACCTTGAATCATGGTGCCAATCATACAAGGGATGATAAAGTAGTAAATGGGAAAGAATTCTACTAAAATGGAATCATATTTAGCTTTATGAACAGTATATATACTTTCGATATAATAAACAAAGACAAAAATATATAAAATAAAATTCATGGGACCACGAGTATATACATTTTCCTTTGAAATATCAAAGATGATACCTGTTCCCAATAAATTGATAATGATCAAGATTGTGGCAATAATCAATGGAATGGCTAAGATTCTTGATTTCTTCTTGATGCGCTCAAAATTTCTATGAATATGATATTCTACGAATAAACACCAACAATATCCGATGATGCCTGAGCTAGCTGAAGAAATTGTATTTGAGATATATTGTAAAATATGAAAGATAAAACCTGGGCGTGCATCAATGATAAAACTAAGCGTTTCATTGATCGTGGCAATAAAGGTAACTATAAGCATAAAGTTATAGGCTTTTTCATCAAACTGATTCGTTTGCGCAATTCGTATTCGATATAACAATAAGAAGAGTACTAAAAATGCCCCAGTCCCGTTTGCCACCAGTATCTCGGGTATGTTGATCATAATAAACTCCGTTTCTTTATGGTTAGTTACTTTAATCATAATCCTCTTTATAAGAACTTGCAAATGAGAAATTGGTTCTTATGTAAATTAAAATTAACAAAGATTAAGGATAAATTAAGTGAATGCTAAATGTTAGTTCAATCGTATCGAGTCATATTGTACTTTATTTAAAGCAATCTATACTAAAAGTATAAGGAGGTACAGATATGACGATGATTAAAAATTCAGTGGTAGAACTCTTTATTTTACTTCTCTTGGCATGTACCGTTTTTATTTATAAACTGCCGAGTACAATGAACACTTGGTTATTAAATTCAATTGTGATTGTATTAATGGGCGTTTGTATTTTAAGAATCGCACTTAAAATGATGAATCATAAATAATGTTGGCTTTTCCTAAGGGGAAAGCCTTTTCTTGTGGTATATTATAGATATGAAAAAGTTTTTAAAAGATATTGCACAAGGCGTATATGATGGACTACAAGAAAATGAAGGAACACATAATCAATATAGTTTTCAAGAAATCTATGATGTAATCCAGGAATTTGTATCCTATGTTTTTGTTGGCTTGATTTTAAGCGTAGGAGCTGTTTTTGGGTATCCCTATTATAAGACATTTATATCATTAGGTGCGGTACTCCTTCTTGTATGGGCATTTATCTTGTATTATTTTTTAAATTCAAAGGATTTTAAGAAAATCAAAAAGAAATGAGGAAGAGGTATGCAGACTATTTTAGTTTTACTTGTGGCATTTGTCGCAGGCATTGAAGGCATCTTGGATGAGTTTGAATTTCATCAACCCATTGTTGCCTGTACTTTAATTGGTTTAGTGACAAACCATTTAGTAGAAGGATTATTATTAGGTGGATCTTTACAATTGATTGCCTTAGGGTGGGCCAATATTGGTGCGGCAGTTGCACCCGATGTATGTTTAGCGAGTGTGATTTCATCTATATTGATGATTCATGGCCTTGAAAGTGCAATTGAAGCTAGATATGTGATTGCGTTTAGTATTGCCCTAGCGATTCCATTATCTTTAGTGGGGTTATCTTTGACAAAGGTATGTCGTAATTTAGCGATCCAACTTGTACATAAAATGGATGAAACAAAGAAAGTTTCTTATTATCAATGGATTGGTATTTGTATGCAAGGAATTCGTGTTTTGATTCCTACAATCGTATTATTGTTGATCCCTTCATCTGTGATTTGTTCAATCTTGGAAATGATTCCTGTTTCAATTTATAAAGGATTATTGATTGGTTCGGGTGTCGTTTGTGTGGTTGGCTTTGCGATTGTAGCGAATGTATTAGGCTCTAAATTTACCTATCCATACTTTATGATTGGATTTGGTTTGGCATGTATGATAAGCTTGTCTTTATTATCGTTATGCTTTATTGGTGGTGGCTTAGTTTGGCTATATATGTTGTTGAATGCCAAGGAACAACCAAGTAAAACAAGTGATGATCCATTAGGGGACATCTTAAATGATTATGAGTAGCTAACTATATAAAATTCAAGTAATTTTTATGAAA
>UMJI01003906.1_pt1 | contig 12380 bp, 7 predicted proteins | sample 1965991 | NCBI WGS metagenome assembly UMJI01 (sample SAMEA4836140, study PRJEB28245) | human gut metagenome | biome: gut microbiome; material: fecal sample | place: Denmark | collected 2008
CGAACTTAATGACTATCAGAAGAGCTTAAAAGGCGATGAGGATGCAAAATATCTGTGCACCATCACCTACCGCGCCGAGGATTTTGTGCCGGTTATGGCATGCCCGTCCCAGGTAGACAAGATCCGTGATACCAGCGTTCTCGAGGGAACCCCGATCGATCAGGTCTTCATCGGTTCCTGTACGAACGGCCGTCTCGAGGATCTGCAGGCGGCAGCCGAGGTTTTAAAAGGCAAAAAAGTAGCCGACTACGTAAAACTGATCGTAACACCGGCAAGCCGCAAGATTTATCTGCAGGCAAGCAAAATGGGCATTCTCGATACACTGGCAGAGGCAGGCGCCATGATTACACATCCAGGCTGCGGTCTGTGCTGCGGAAGAGCGGGCGGAATCCTCTCTGACGGCGAGCGTGTTGTAGCAACGAACAACCGAAACTTTCTTGGAAGAATGGGTACTTCTAAAGTTGAAATTTATCTGGCATCTCCAAAGACAGCGGCAGCATGTGCAGTAGCTGGAAAAATTGTGACGCCGGAAGTGTAAACGAACTTAACAGCAGAAAGGGAAAACAGACGACATGAATGGTTCAATGTTTATCGGAACCTGGTGGGCACTCGTCCCGCCGCTGCTTGCAATTCTGCTTGCATTTGTAACAAAAGAAGTTTACAGTTCCCTGTTCATCGGATCGGCAGTCGGTGTCCTTTTGTACACCGGCTTCCATCCGTGGGATGCGTTCACAAGCTTCTTTGAAATTTTACGGAACAGCATGAACATCAACATTCTGATCTTCGATATCCTGCTTGGCATGGTTGTCGTGCTGATGGCGAAATCCGGCGGCTCGGCGGCGTATGGAAAATGGGCGGGGACGAAGATCAAAACGAAGCGGAGTGCGCTTCTGGCAACGATGGGGCTTGGTGTTCTGATTTTTGTGGATGACTATTTCAACTGTCTGACAGTCGGCTCTGTCATGCGCCCGGTCACGGACAGCCACAAGGTTTCCCGCGCGAAACTCGCATACATCATCGACTCCACCGCAGCGCCGGTCTGCATTATCGCGCCGATCTCAAGCTGGGCGGCAGCCGTCAACTCGTATGTGCCGGCGGATGCGGGAATCAGCGGATTCCAGCTGTTTCTGCGGACAATTCCGTATAACCTGTATGCGATCCTTACAATTGCGATGGTCTTTTACATCTGCTACACCGGCTTTGATTTTGGTCAGATGAAGCTCCACGAGGATAATGCCGCCAAAGGTGATCTTTTCACGACCGGAGGCGAGGAGTTTGAGCAGGTTTCCGAGCAGGAGGTCAATCCGAACGGAAAAGTCATCGACCTCGTGCTCCCGGTTGCCGTACTGATTGTATCAGCGATCGGAGCGATGGTTTACACTGGCTTCCTCGGCGGCGCGGACAATGTGATTTCCGCGTTCGCAGGATGTGATGCAGAGACGAGTCTGATTTTTGCCTCCGTCGTGACGATCCTGTTTATGATGGCGCTGTATCTGCCGCGGAAGGTCATCACCTTCAAGAGCTTTATGGACAGCCTGTCCGAGGGCTTCAAGCTGATGGTTCCGGCGGTTACGATTCTCGTCTTTGCGTGGACCTTAAAAGGCGTCGGTGATGCGATGGGCCTGGCCCAGTTTGTCGGAAGCGTCGTGGGAGACCATGCATCCGCAAGTATTTTTATCCCGGTGGTGCTGTTCGCCGTGGCGGTGTTCCTTTCCTTTTCGACGGGAACCTCCTGGGGAACGTTCGCGATTCTTGTGCCGATTGCAACGGGCATGTTCGCAGCCGGAACAAATCTGGAGATGATGATTATCTCGGTATCCGCCGTCCTGGCAGGGGCGGTCTGCGGGGACCATATTTCGCCGATCTCGGATACGACGGTTATGTCAAGTGCGGGTGCGCAGAGCAACCATCTGAACCACGTATCGACGCAGATGCAGTATGCGGCCGTTACGGCGTGTGTCTGCCTGGTGGGATATCTGATTGCAGCCGTGACCAGAACGTGGTGGATCACACTTGGCGTCAGCCTTCTTCTTCTTTTGGCTGTTTTAACCGGAATGCGCAGATTTTGCGCAAAAAAAGCGGAAAACGGCAAAAAATAAAAAAGAAAACAGAAAAACGCGTGAAATGCTTGACGGGAGAGAAAAAGAACCGTATACTAAAAAATAGAACAAACATTCACAGGACAACGGTGTCCTGCAAAGAAGAAGCGGAACGCTTTTGGAGCAGGAATGTGAATTGGAACAGAAGGAATTGGATTTTTCAAAGTCCAGTTCCTTCTGTTTATCTCTGTTAAAATTGCATCGGAGCTGTGAAATGCAGGAGAAGAAAGGAGGCATTCCGGGGCGAAAACGCTTTGGAAAAGGGAAGGACTGTTAGGGTCAGAAAGATCATAGCAGACAATGGCAAAAACAAAAAGAGGGAGAAAATATATGATATTTGGAAAGTACATTAACAAATACTACCTGAAGAATGCGCCCATTCTGATTCTCGGTCTTGCAGCGCTGATTCTCGTAGATTATTTCCAGCTTTTCATACCGGAGCTGTACCGCATGGTCATCAACGGCATGAACGGCGACCCTGTTCTGGTCAACGGCCAGGCGGCGGTGTTTGATATGGAATTTCTGCTGGATCAGGTCTGCCGGCCCATGATTATTACCATTATCGTCATGGTAGTCGGCCGTTTCCTGTGGCGAGTCTGCTTTTTCGGCTCCGCGATCCGCGTGGTGACCGATCTTCGTACCTGCATGTTCGCGCACAGCAAGGAGCTGTCCCAGGAGTATTATCAGGTCAACAAAGTCGGAAACCTGATGAGCCTTTACACGAACGATCTCGATACCGTGCAGGAGTGCTTCGGCGACGGTATTCTGATGTTCTGCGATGCGCTGTTTTTAGGCCTGCTTGCCGTGATCAAAATGTGGCGCATGAACCACTTCCTGACCGGCCTTTCCATGATCCCGATGGCATTTCTGATGGCCGCCGGCACAACGCTCGGCAAATACCTGATGAAAAAGTGGGAAGAGCGCCAGGCGGCCTTTTCCGAGCTGTCCGATTTCGCGCAGGAAAACTATTCCGGTCTTGCTGTCATCAAAGCATTCGTCAAAGAGACGAAAGAGCTGATGATGTTCCGTAGACTGAACCGCGAGAACGAGGACATCAACGTAGAATATACCAAAATTTCCACACTGCTGAACATTATGGTAACGCTGTTCGTCGAGTCCGTCATCTGCGTAATCTTAGGCTACGGCGGCTATCTCGTTTACTGCGGAAGCTTCGACGCCGGCCAGCTTGTCGAGTATATCGGCTATTTCTCGGCCGTTGTATGGCCAATCATGGCGGTCTCCATGCTGATCGAGAAGACATCCCGTGGAAAAGCGTCCTTAAACCGTATTACGGAACTGCTTGACGCAAAAGTCGATGTGAAGGACCGCGGCGGTGTGCAGGATCTGCCGTCCATCCATGGAAAAATCGAGTTCCGCAATCTGACCTTCCGCTATCCAGACGGGGAGTACGATGTGCTGAAAAACGTATCGTTTACCATTGAGCCGGGCGAGAGTGTCGGAATCGTCGGAAAGACCGGTTCCGGAAAAACGACCATCGTCGATCTGCTGCTCCGCACCTACAACGTGCCGGACGGAACGCTGTTCATTGATGACCACGATGTCAACACCGTTTCCATCCACTCCGTGCGTGAGGGCTGTGCCTACGTGCCGCAGGACAACTTCCTGTTCTCCGACACGATTTCCGGCAATATTTCCTTCGCCTTTGATGACGAAAACCAGGAGGCCATTGAGGATGCGGCGATGATGTCCGATGTCCATGACAATATCGCAGAGTTCAAAGAGGGCTACCGCACCGTTCTTGGCGAGCGCGGTGTGACGGTTTCCGGCGGACAGAAGCAGCGAATCTCGATTGCGCGTGCGCTGATGAAACACGCACCGATTCTGATTCTCGACGATTCCGTCTCTGCAGTTGATACCAAAACAGAGCGCACGATTCTCGACAATCTCAAAAAACGTGAGGGACTGACGACAATTCTGATCGCACACCGGATTTCAACGGTGGAGCAGATGGACAAGATCGTGTTCGTCGAGGACGGAGAAGTTCATGCAGTCGGAAAACACGAGGATCTGTACCGGACCTGCACGGCGTACCGCAAGATGGTCGATCTGCAGAAACTTGAAGAGGAAGCGGGGGAGGAGTAGAAATGCACAATTATTATCCGATTCTCTGGGTCGGCGCGATCATCGGCGTGATTTCCACCCTGCTGATTGTGGCTGCGTTTGTAGTGAAAGATGGAGAAAAAGAAACCGGCTTTGAGCGGAACATGAAAGACAGTGAAATCATGCAGCGTCTGATGGATTACGCAAAGCCGTTTTACCGCCAGTTTATCGTTGTTGGTTTTCTGATGCTGTTTTCGATCGCGTACGATATCATTTCGCCGCTGATCGTCGGCAAAATTGAGGAGCTCGTCGTTGGAAAATTCGCGCTGAATACCCTGTTTCTGTGGGTAGCGGGCTATGCGGCAATCCTTCTTGTCTCGATGGCGTGCACGTATTTCCAGGCCGTGATTCTGCAGAAGACGGGTCAGAAAATCATTTCCAATATGAGGGAGGATCTGTTCGTCCACATCGAGCGCCTTTCCCACGAGCAGTTAAATGAGATTCCGGTCGGAAAGCTTGTCACGAGAACGACAAACGATACGAACGCGATTTCGCTGATGTTCACCAACCTTCTGGTCAATCTTCTGAAGAACTTTTTCGTGATCATCGGTATTCTGATTGCGATGCTGTTTCTGAACTATGAGCTGACGCTGATGGTGCTCTGCTTCGTGCCGTTTATCGTGTTGTTCTCGATTATTTTCCGCAAATTCTCGCGAAGAGCACACCGGAAAGTAAAAGACTGTACTACGGACATCAACACGTATCTGTCGGAGAACCTTTCCGGTATGAAAATCACACAGATCTTCAACCGCGAGGATGCCAAGATGCGCGAGTTTACCGACAAGAGCAACGCACTCGGCCGCGCACAGCAGGAGCAGATTTTCGTGTTTGGTATTTTCCGTCCGCTCGTCTACATGCTGTATATCAGCTCCGTGCTCTGCCTTTTGTATTTAGGCGGCAAGGGCTATCTGGAGGGAACGTCGTTCCTCGGCCAGACGCTTACCAGCGGTATGATCGTCAGCTTTTACATGTATATTTCAAAATTCTTCAACCCGATCCAGAACCTGGCGGAGCAGTTCAACTGGCTGCAGTCCGCATTTGCATCCGCCGAGAAAGTATTCTCGATTCTGGATCTCGAGCCCAAAATGCAGGATGCGCCGGATGCGATCGAGCTTACCGACATCAGGGGCGAAATTGAGTTCCGCGATGTATGGTTTTCCTATATCCCGGGCGAGTGGGTGTTAAAAGGCGTTTCGTTCCACGTCAACCCGAAAGAGACAATCGCATTTGTGGGTTCCACCGGTTCCGGAAAATCGACGATTCTTTCCCTGATCTGCCGGAACTACGAGTTCCAGAAGGGTGAGATTCTGATCGACGGCATCGACATCCGAAAGATCAAGATCGATTCCCTGCGGAAAAAATTCGGCCAGATGCTGCAGGATGTCTTCCTGTTCTCGGGAACGATCCGCAGCAACATTATTCTCCGCGAGGAGGGGATTTCCGATGAGGAGATCATGGACGTCTGCCATTACGTGAATGCTGACCAGTTCATCAATAAGCTGGATCACGGCCTCGACGAGCCGGTGCGGGAGAGAGGAAACAACTTCTCAGCCGGACAGCGCCAGCTTCTCTCGTTTGCGCGTACCATTATCCATAAGCCTTCGGTCATGATCCTTGACGAGGCGACGGCGAACATCGACACCGAAACCGAGCTTCTGATCCAGGATTCCATGGAAAAGATGAAGAACATCGGAACGATGCTGATCGTAGCGCACCGTCTTTCGACGATCCAGCATGCGGATGAGATTATCGTACTGTCCCACGGAAAAATCGTGGAGCATGGAACGCATCAGGAGCTTTTAGCAGCGCAGGGAAGATATTACCAGCTCTACACGCTGCAGTACCACCGCGAGCAGAGTGAGAAACAGAGAGGAAGAAAGTAAGAAAATTTTAGAACAATAAAGACAATTTACAAAAAGGGAGAAATTTTGTTTGTGCAAAGTGACAAAATTTCTCCCTTTTTTACGGTGTATCATATTAAAATAATTTTATATCAATATAGTCATATGAAAAATATATGAGCATAATACGATATCCGTTTTTCCATCTCAAAAAGCGGGCGGTTATAATAAGGGAAGCAAAACGGCAGGCACCAAAAAGCCGGGCCGTCTGTTGAAAGAAAGGGAAAATGTATGGAAAAGAAAGCAAGCTTTGTAGGACGCCTGCTCTCGGAAAATCAGATGTCGGAAGCATTTATTAACAGTATGTTTCTGGCGCTGTCCGGCGGTTTTCAGGATGCCTACACGTACAATTGCAGAGATGAAGTATTCTCAAATGCCCAGACGGGAAACGTTGTGCTGATGAGCCAGAACTTTCTGGAAGGAAACTTTACGGCAGGCCTTCGGTATCTCTTCCCGATCCTCTTTTTTGCGATGGGTGTATTTCTGGCAGAAAATTTCCAGGAGCATTACCGATATGCAAAGAGGCTGCACTGGCGGCAGGTACTTCTCGCGGCGGAAATTGTGATCCTTGCGATCGTCGGATTTATTCCGTCCTCTTACAATATGCTCGCGGCGATGCTCGTATCGTTTGCATGCGCGATTCAGGTACAGACCTTCCGCAAGGTCGGCGGTTATTCGTATGCAAGCACCATGTGCATCGGAAACCTGCGAAGCGGAACCGCAGCGCTGTCCATGTATCTGCGGGATAAGAAAAAAGAACAGCTCCGTCAGGCCGGATACTATTTCGGCGTGATTCTGGCTTTCGCCATCGGCGCCGGAATCGGAGGCGTGTTCTCCATGCTGTATGGAATCCACGTAATCTGGATTTCCTGCGGACTTCTTCTGGTGAGCTTCCTTCTGATGTCACTGGAAAAGTACCGCTGAGAAATAAGAGAGAGTGAAGAAAGAAGGCTGAAAAAATGGAAGTATTTCTGGAGTGCTGTATGACATTATTCTTTTCAGCGGCCATGCTGCTGCTGATCGTCCGCCTGGCAAAGGGTGAGGAGAAAAACATGATGTTTGCGCGTGTGTTCTCCCTGGCGTCCAACGTCGGTTTCTGGATTGGAATCGTCCGCATCGCTGTGCTGAACCGGAGCGGATTTCTGATGTTCTTCTACATCACAGGCGCAATGCTTTCCTACACGGCGATGGTCTTTGCCATGCCGCATAAAAAAGAGCAGATTTCCAGACAGCAGGCATAAATAAAAAAGAGACCCTGTATACGGGAAGGATGGAGCAGCGATGTTCCGTCCGCCGGTAGACAGGGTCTTTTTCTGTTTCAAACAAAAGTTCATAAAATCTTATACGCGTTCCAGAAGCTCCCCGATCAGCTCTTTTGCCGCCGCATTCTGGTGCTGCCGCGGGTTGATGATAAGACAGATTTCACGTTTGGGGGCCTCCTCGATGAGCGGAATCCGACAGACGGTACGGCTCTTTAAGGCATCGCGTGCCAGCTCCTCTGGATAAAATCCGATGCCGAGGTTATACTCGACCATAGGAAGAATCTGATCCGTCGTCGCCGCCTCCATATCGGGGTGGAAGGCGAGGTTGTGATTCAGAAAGTACTCGGCGTACAGCTCCCGCGTGCCGGTGTCTTTGGCAAGCGAGATAAAAGGATATTCTGACAATTCGCCGAGATGATGCGGCTCTGCGGAAAGGGATGCATATTTCGATCCGCCGATCAGAATTTCCTGGAATGGGAAAATCGGGATCTTGTGCAGCGGTTTGCGGATTTCCACCGGGCTTGTGACGACTGCGAAGTCGACCAGACCGTTTTCGAGCGCCTGGATGGCCTGCGGCGTCGAGTGGTTGGAGATGCGCAGGCGGACGTGCGGATAGCGGGTGTGGAAGTGCTCCAGGCGGGAGAGCAGCATCAGACGAAGTGCCGTCTCGCTCGCACCGATTGTGATAAGGCCGCTCTCAAGAGACCGCTCAAGAGCCAGCTCCTCCTCAACCGTGCGGAGCTGTTCGTAGGCAACGGCCACACGCTCATACACCTTTTCGCCCTCCGCTGTCAGTGTGACACCCTGGTGGGAACGGATAAAAAGTTTGCAGCCAAGCTCACTTTCCAGATTGTTCATGCACCGTGTGATGTTGGGCTGGTTGTTTTTCAGAATTTCCGCGGCTTTTGTAAAGCTGTGATATTGTGCTACGAAGTAAAAAATGCGATAATAATCATATGTAATCATAAAAACCTCCGAAGGATGAAGAAGAAAAAATCATCCATGATTGCTTCAATATAAAATACATGCGCCGGGTTGTCAAGGGATTTCTGAGGATGGTCCGGCCGGATTGTGCGGGGGATGGCAGAAGAGAAGTGGAAATTTTTTGAAAAAACACTTGCAAAATACCCGGACAGGGTATATAGTGTAGAAGAAAATAAGATACCCCATTAGGGTATGCGAAAAAGAAAAGCCAGAACTACAGAAAGGAAGACATACGATGGAACAGTACAATGTAACCGGTATGAGCTGCGCCGCCTGCCAGACCCGTGTCGAAAAAGCCGTGTCAAAGGTACCCGGTGTCACATCCTGCGCAGTCAGCCTTCTGACAAATTCCATGGGCGTGGAGGGAACGGCCTCCCCGGCAGAGATTATTGCCGCCGTGGAAAATGCAGGCTACGGTGCGTCGAAAAAAGGCGAGAAGGGAAGCACATCACAGTCGGCTTCCACAGCAGAATACGAAGAGATGCTGAAAGACAAGGAAACACCGGTCATGAAACGCCGTCTGGTGAGCTCCGTTCTTCTTTTGATTCCGCTCATGTATTTCTCCATGGGCCATATGATGTGGGGATGGCCGCTGCCGAAATTCTTTGAAGGAAACCACATCGCAATGGGACTGGTACAGCTCCTGCTTACCGTTGCGGTCATGGTCATCAACCAGAAATTCTTTATCAGCGGTTTCAAGAGCCTCTGGCATAAAGCACCGAACATGGACACGCTGGTAGCGCTTGGTTCTACCGCATCGTTTGTATACAGCGTCTACGCCCTGTTTGCCATGACGGGAGCGCAGGTACAGGGGGACATGGATGCAGTCATGAGCTATATGCATGAATTTTACTTCGAGTCCGCAGCCATGATTCTGACCCTGATTACCGTCGGAAAAATGCTGGAGTCGATTTCCAAAGGAAAAACGACCGATGCGTTAAAGAGTCTGATGAAGCTGGCTCCGAAGACCGCCGTTCTCTTAAGAGACGGAAAAGAAGTGGAAGTCGGCATTGATCAGGTGAAAAAGGGCGATCATTTCATCGTCCGCCCGGGTGAAAATATTCCGGTGGACGGCGTTGTCCTGGAGGGAACGAGTGCCGTCAACGAATCCGCGCTGACTGGCGAGAGTATTCCGGTGGATAAAGAGGCCGGCGACCGCGTATCGGCGGCGACCTTAAACCAGTCCGGTTTCCTGACCTGTGAGGCGACGAGAGTCGGAGAAGACACAACACTCTCCCAGATCATTCAGATGGTCAGCGATGCGGCAGCGACAAAAGCGCCGATCGCCAAAGTGGCCGATAAAGTTTCCGGTATTTTTGTGCCGGCCGTTATCTGCATTGCACTTGCTACAATTGTGATCTGGCTGTTTGCAGGAGAGAGCGTCGGCTTTGCTCTTGCAAGAGGTATTTCCGTTCTCGTTATCAGCTGCCCGTGTGCGCTCGGCCTTGCAACACCGGTTGCGATCATGGTCGGAAACGGAATGGGAGCAAAACACGGAACGATGTTCAAAACCGCGGTTTCTCTCGAGAAGACAGGAAAAACACAGATCGTTGCACTCGATAAGACTGGAACCATCACAAGCGGCGAGCCGCAGGTAACCGATCTTGTCCCGGCGGACGGTGTAAGTGAGGAGGAGCTTTTAAAAGGTGCCTTTGCACTGGAGCAGAAAAGTGAGCATCCGCTGGCCCGTGCGATTCTTGCACTTGCAGAGGAAAAAGGCCTGGCCCGCGAAGAAGTCAGTGATTTCTCTGCGCTTCCTGGAAACGGCCTTATGGCAAAACGGAACGGAAAAGAGCTCTGCGGAGGCAACCGCGCACTGATTACGAAAAAAGCGGTTCTCTCGAAACAGATGGAAGAGCAGGCAGCAAAACTTTCCGAAGAAGGAAAGACACCTCTGTTCTTCCGTGAAGACGGAAAGATGCTCGGTATGATCGCGGTTGCGGATGTCATCAAAGAGGACAGCCCGCGTGCGGTGAAAGAACTGCAGAATATGGGAATCCGTGTCGTGATGCTGACCGGAGACAATGAGCGCACCGCGCGTGCCATCGGCGCACAGGCAGGTGTGGACGAAGTCATCGCAGGCGTTCTGCCGGATGGAAAAGAAGCGGTCATCAGCCGCCTGAAAGAAAAAGGAAAAGTAGCGATGGTAGGAGACGGCATCAACGATGCACCGGCTCTGACCAGTGCGGATATCGGTATTGCCATCGGAGCAGGAACCGATATCGCGATCGATGCGGCAGACGTTGTCCTGATGAAGAGCCGCCTCTCCGATGTACCGGCAGCGATCCGCTTAAGCCGTGCGACCCTCAGGAACATTCACGAGAATTTGTTCTGGGCCTTCATTTACAATATCATCGGTATTCCGCTGGCTGCGGGCGTATGGATCCCGCTGTTCGGCTGGAAGCTGAACCCGATGTTCGGTGCGGCGGCGATGAGCCTTTCGAGCTTCTGCGTTGTGACAAACGCCCTGCGTCTGAATCTGTTTCGGATGCACGACGCGTCAAAAGATAAAAGAATCAAAAACGAAATTCCAAAGGAGGATCTGAACATGACAACAGAACAGGGAATGGTAAAAACCATGACAATCGAGGGCATGATGTGCGGCCACTGCGAGGCAAGAGTGAAGAAAACACTTGAGGCAATCGAGGGTGTTGCATCCGCAGAAGTAAGCCATGAAAAAGGAACAGCCGTTGTAACACTGACAGCTCCGGTATCAGACGATGTGCTGAAAACAGCTGTAGAGGCACAGGATTACACCGTAAAAGGAATCCAGTAAAACAGGAAACATTGAGAAAAGGGAAACGCGCCTGGAATGAAAATTTCCGGGCGCGTTTCCTTTTTTTTACCAGATATAGCAAAAATGTTGCAATTTGTTCGGAATTTTCGTGACAAAAGGACAAAAATCCGTTAGGATAGAGAAAAAGAAGAGCAAAAACAAAAGGGTTTTTAGGATCAGGAGGTTTTTACATTATGACAGAGTACAGACTTGCAAAGCCGGAAGAGTGGGAGGACTGCATCGAACTTGCAAACTACGTGTTCAGCACGGCACACCGTCCGCACGACTTTGAGCAGTTAATTCCAAGGGTTTATCAGGCAGGACCGGAAATGGCACGGATCCACCGCGTCGCTGTTGCGGAAAACGGCAGACTCCGGGCCGAGATTGCGGTGCTTCCGCAGCAAATGGCAGCAGGGGGTAAGCTGCTCCGCGCAGGATATGTGGGAAGCGTTTCCGTGCATCCAAAGGCAAGGGGCGAAGGCCACATGAAGCGTCTTCTTGGCGACTGGATTACGGATCTGGAAGGAACGTGTGATCTTCTGGCACTGGACGGCCAGAGACAGCGGTATGCCTACTTTGGCTTTACGCCGGGAAGTGAAAAATACACGTTTTACCTGGATGTGGCAAATGTGCGCCATACCTGGAAAAACGGGGAACTCTCCGCTTACACCTTTGCGCCGCTGTTTCCGGAAAACGGCGAAGCGGACGAAGAGGCGGCAGCCTTTGCAAAGAAGCTGAATGAGGAAAAACCGCTTTACGTGGTAAGAGAGGATGTGAAAGCCTGCCTGAAAACGTTCGGCGAGCAGGCAATTGCAATCTGGAAAAACGGTGAGCGGATCGGATATCTGGCACTTTGCGGCGGAAACCAGGTTGTGGAAGCAGAAGTGTTGGAGGAACAGGATTTCGTTCCTGCACTTGCCGCTTATTTAAAAGAAAATGCGCTTGACTCTCTTTTCATTTCCATTCCGGTGTATGAGACCGGAAAAGCAGCAGCGTTATCGGAAGTCTGCGAAAGCTTCACAAAAGAGCGCTGCGGTTCCGCGATGTACCGTATTTTCCAATTTGCAGACGTCATCGAGGCAATGCTGACCATGAAAGCAGAGACGATGGGCATCAGCGATGGAACGTGGTTCGCCGTACTGGAGGGACAGCCGCTGACCGTGACGGTAAAAGATGGAACTGTGACCGTGACACGGGAAGCCCATCCGGGGGCAGATGTACTCAACCGGGAGCAGGC
>UMJI01043023.1_pt1 | contig 12359 bp, 9 predicted proteins | sample 1965991 | NCBI WGS metagenome assembly UMJI01 (sample SAMEA4836140, study PRJEB28245) | human gut metagenome | biome: gut microbiome; material: fecal sample | place: Denmark | collected 2008
AGCGTTCGCTCACCGGAGCCAATGCATCGTTGAGCAAACCATTAAGTTCATTGAGTGTCATGCCAGGCAGCGGACGAATATCCATATGCAACTCACAGCAAGCGCAAATACGGTTAGAAGCGTCGCCACCGTGAATATGCCCGAGGTTGAGCGTAGGGTATGGCACGGTAAACGCTTCGTAGTGATAACGTTCTTTCAGGTTATCGCGCAATTGCAAAATATGCCCGATGGCGTCGTGCATTAGTTCGATAGCGTTAACTCCGCGTGCTGGATCGCTGGAGTGCCCCGACTGGCCCTGAATACGGATGGCGTTAGAGATATGACCTTTATGTGCGCGTACCGGTTGTAGTGACGTCGGTTCGCCAATGATGGCGCAATCCGGGCGCAGGGCGGTAGTTTCGGCAAAATAACGCGCTCCGGCCATACTGGTTTCTTCATCAGCAGTCGCCAGAATGTAGAGCGGTTTTTTCAGTTTCGTGACGTCGACATCGCGTAGCGCATCAAGGATAAACGCAAAAAAGCCTTTCATGTCGGCGGTGCCTAAGCCGTAAAGCTTGCCGTCATGCTCCGTCAGTGTAAACGGATCGCGCGTCCAGCGACCGTCATCAAATGGCACCGTATCGGTATGCCCCGCCAGCAACAAGCCGCCAGCCCCCTGTCCGCAACTGGCCAGCATATTAAATTTGTTGCGAGTTCCTGGAACAGGCTGCACTTCCACATTGAAGCCCAAATCTTTAAACCAGTCCGCCAGCAGAGTGATTAAATCTGCATTGCTTTGATCGAGTGCCTCTTCCGTGGCGCTTATTGAAGGTGTGGCAATCAGAGCGCGGTAAATCTCGATAAATGGCGGTAATTTGTTTTTCATTGTTGACACACCTCTGGTCATGATAGTATCAATATTCATGCAGTATTTATGAATAAAAATACACTAACGTTGAGCGTAATAAAACCCACCAGCCGTAAGGTGAATGTTTTACGTTTAACCTGGCAACCAGACATAAGAAGGTGAATAGCCCCGATGTTGAATACGCTGATTGTGGGTGCCAGCGGCTACGCTGGCGCAGAGCTAGTGACCTATGTAAATCGCCATCCGCATATGAACATAACCGCTTTGACTGTTTCAGCGCAAAGCAATGATGCGGGAAAGTTAATCTCCGATTTGCATCCGCAGCTAAAAGGCATCGTTGATCTGCCGTTGCAGCCGATGTCGGATATCAGCGAGTTTAGCCCAGGGGTGGACGTAGTGTTTCTCGCCACCGCCCATGAAGTTAGCCACGATTTAGCGCCGCAGTTTCTTGAAGCGGGCTGCGTGGTGTTCGACCTTTCCGGCGCGTTTCGTGTTAACGACGCCACCTTCTATGAAAAATATTACGGCTTTACCCATCAATACCCGGAACTGTTGGAACAGGCAGCCTACGGTCTGGCGGAGTGGTGCGGTAATAAATTAAAAGAAGCGAATTTGATTGCGGTGCCGGGCTGTTATCCGACGGCGGCACAGCTGGCGCTGAAACCGTTGATTGATGCCGATCTTCTTGACCTCAATCAGTGGCCGGTGATCAACGCCACCAGCGGCGTGAGCGGTGCAGGGCGTAAAGCGGCCATTTCAAACAGCTTTTGTGAAGTTAGCCTGCAACCGTATGGCGTCTTTACTCATCGCCATCAACCAGAGATCGCCACACACCTCGGTGCTGACGTTATCTTCACCCCACATCTGGGCAATTTCCCGCGCGGCATTCTCGAAACCATTACCTGCCGCCTGAAATCGGGTGTGACCCAGGCGCAAGTCGCGCAAGTGTTACAGCAGGCGTATGCCCATAAACCGCTGGTGCGGCTGTATGACAAAGGCGTTCCGGCGCTGAAAAATGTCGTTGGGCTGCCATTTTGCGATATCGGGTTTGCCGTTCAGGGCGAGCATCTGATTATTGTGGCGACCGAAGACAACTTACTGAAAGGCGCGGCGGCACAAGCGGTACAGTGCGCCAATATTCGTTTCGGCTATGCGGAAACGCAGTCTCTTATTTAAGGGTGCAATGATGAATCCATTAATTATCAAACTGGGCGGCGTACTGCTGGATAGTGAAGAGGCGCTGGAACGTCTGTTTAGCGCACTGGTGAATTATCGTGAGTCACATCAGCGTCCGCTGGTGATTGTGCACGGCGGCGGTTGCGTGGTGGATGAGCTGATGAAAGGGCTGAATCTGCCGGTGAAAAAGAAAAACGGCCTGCGGGTGACGCCTGCTGATCAGATAGACATTATCACCGGAGCACTGGCGGGAACGGCAAATAAAACCCTGTTGGCATGGGCGAAGAAACATCAGATTGCGGCCGTAGGTTTGTTTCTCGGTGACGGCGACAGCGTCAAAGTGACCCAGCTTGATGAAGAGTTAGGTCATGTTGGACTGGCGCAGCCAGGTTCGCCTAAGCTTATCAACTCCTTGCTGGAGAACGGTTATCTGCCGGTGGTCAGCTCCATTGGCGTAACAGACGAAGGGCAACTGATGAACGTCAATGCCGACCAGGCGGCAACGGCGCTGGCGGCAACGCTGGGCGCGGATCTGATTTTGCTCTCCGACGTCAGCGGCATTCTCGACGGCAAAGGGCAACGCATTGCCGAAATGACCGCCGCGAAAGCAGAACAACTGATTGAGCAGGGCATTATTACTGACGGCATGATAGTGAAAGTGAACGCGGCGCTGGATGCGGCCCGCACGCTGGGCCGTCCGGTAGATATCGCCTCCTGGCGTCATGCGGAGCAGCTTCCGGCACTGTTTAACGGTATGCCGATGGGTACGCGGATTTTAGCTTAAGTTTTGTTGGCCGGAGGCGCAGCTTTCCGGCATTGAATTTCAAAATAAGGAAACAGAGTTATGGCACTTTGGGGCGGGCGTTTTACCCAGGCAGCAGATCAACGGTTCAAACAATTCAACGACTCACTGCGCTTTGATTACCGTCTGGCGGAGCAGGATATTGTTGGCTCTGTGGCCTGGTCCAAAGCCCTGGTCACGGTAGGCGTGTTAACCGCAGAAGAGCAGGCGCAACTGGAAGAGGCGCTGAACGTGTTGCTGGAAGATGTTCGCGCCAGGCCACAACAAATCCTTGAAAGCGACGCCGAAGATATCCATAGCTGGGTGGAAGGCAAACTGATCGACAAAGTGGGCCAGTTAGGCAAAAAGCTGCATACCGGGCGTAGCCGTAATGATCAGGTAGCGACTGACCTGAAACTGTGGTGCAAAGATACCGTTAGCGAGTTACTGACGGCTAACCGGCAGCTGCAATCGGCGCTGGTGGAAACCGCACAAAACAATCAGGACGCGGTAATGCCAGGTTACACTCACCTGCAACGCGCCCAGCCGGTGACGTTCGCGCACTGGTGCCTGGCCTATGTTGAGATGCTGGCGCGTGATGAAAGCCGTTTGCAGGATGCGCTTAAGCGTCTGGATGTCAGCCCGCTAGGCTGTGGCGCGCTGGCGGGAACGGCCTATGAAATCGACCGTGAACAGTTAGCAGGCTGGCTGGGCTTTGCTTCGGCGACCCGTAACAGTCTCGACAGCGTTTCTGACCGTGACCATGTGTTGGAACTGCTTTCTGCTGCCGCTATCGGCATGGTGCATCTGTCGCGTTTTGCTGAAGATCTGATTTTCTTTAACACCGGCGAAGCGGGGTTTGTGGAGCTTTCTGACCGCGTGACTTCCGGTTCATCATTAATGCCGCAGAAGAAAAACCCGGATGCGCTGGAGCTGATTCGCGGTAAATGCGGCCGGGTGCAGGGGGCGTTAACCGGCATGATGATGACGCTGAAAGGTTTGCCGCTGGCTTACAACAAAGATATGCAGGAAGACAAAGAAGGTCTGTTCGACGCGCTCGATACCTGGCTGGACTGCCTGCATATGGCGGCGCTGGTGCTGGACGGCATTCAGGTGAAACGTCCACGTTGCCAGGAAGCGGCTCAGCAGGGTTACGCCAACGCCACCGAACTGGCGGATTATCTGGTGGCGAAAGGCGTACCGTTCCGCGAGGCGCACCATATTGTTGGTGAAGCGGTGGTGGAAGCCATTCGTCAGGGCAAACCGCTGGAAGATCTGCCGCTCAGTGAGTTGCAGAAATTCAGTCAGGTGATTGACGAAGATGTCTATCCGATTCTGTCGCTGCAATCGTGCCTCGACAAGCGTGCGGCAAAAGGCGGCGTCTCACCGCAGCAGGTGGCGCAGGCGATTGCTTTTGCGCAGGCTCGGTTAGGGTAAGAACATTTATATGTATAAATTTGAGCCTGGCTTATCGCCGGGCTTTTTTATGGCAAAAAAAAGCGGATCCTGGAGATCCGCAAAAGTTCACGTTGGCTTTAGTTATTCGAGTTGAGAAACTCTCGAAACGGGCAGTGACTTCAAGGGTTAAAAGAGGTGCCGCTCCGTTTCTGTGAGCAATTATCAGTCAGAATGCTTGATAGGGATAATCGTTCATTGCTATTCTACCTATCGCCATGAACTATCGTGGCGATGGAGGATGGATAATGAATATTCGTGATCTTGAGTACCTGGTGGCATTGGCTGAACACCGCCATTTTCGGCGTGCGGCAGATTCCTGCCACGTTAGCCAGCCGACGCTTAGCGGGCAAATTCGTAAGCTGGAAGATGAGCTGGGCGTGATGTTGCTGGAGCGGACCAGCCGTAAAGTGTTGTTCACCCAGGCGGGAATGCTGCTGGTGGATCAGGCGCGTACCGTGCTGCGTGAGGTGAAAGTCCTTAAAGAGATGGCAAGCCAGCAGGGCGAGACGATGTCCGGACCGCTGCACATTGGTTTGATTCCCACAGTTGGACCGTACCTGCTACCGCATATTATCCCTATGCTGCACCAGACCTTTCCAAAGCTGGAAATGTATCTGCATGAAGCACAGACCCACCAGTTACTGGCGCAACTGGACAGCGGCAAACTCGATTGCGTGATCCTCGCGCTGGTGAAAGAGAGCGAAGCATTCATTGAAGTGCCGTTGTTTGATGAGCCAATGTTGCTGGCTATCTATGAAGATCACCCGTGGGCGAACCGCGAATGCGTACCGATGGCCGATCTGGCAGGGGAAAAACTGCTGATGCTGGAAGATGGTCACTGTTTGCGCGATCAGGCAATGGGTTTCTGTTTTGAAGCCGGGGCGGATGAAGATACACACTTCCGCGCGACCAGCCTGGAAACTCTGCGCAACATGGTGGCGGCAGGTAGCGGGATCACTTTACTGCCAGCGCTGGCTGTGCCGCCGGAGCGCAAACGCGATGGGGTTGTTTATCTGCCGTGCATTAAGCCGGAACCACGCCGCACTATTGGCCTGGTTTATCGTCCTGGCTCACCGCTGCGCAGCCGCTATGAGCAGCTGGCAGAGGCCATCCGCGCAAGAATGGATGGCCATTTCGATAAAGTTTTAAAACAGGCGGTTTAAACCGTTTAACGCAGCTACCCGATAGGCTTCCGCCATCGTCGGGTAGTTAAAGGTGGTGTTGACGAAGTACTCAATAGTGTTGCCGCCACCTTTCTGTTCCATAATCGCCTGACCGATATGAATAATTTCGGCAGCGCGCTCGCCAAAGCAGTGAATACCCAGAATCTCTTTTGTTTCCCGATGGAACAAAATTTTCAGCGTGCCCACGTTCATGCCGACGATTTGTGCGCGTGCCAGATGTTTAAACTGGGCGCGGCCCACTTCATATGGCACTTTCATTGCGGTCAGCTGCTGTTCGGTTTTGCCCACAGAGCTGATTTCCGGGATGGTGTAAATACCGGTAGGGATATCTTCAATCAGATGTGCGGTGGCTTCGCCTTTTACCAGCGCCTGCGCGGCAATGCGCCCCTGGTCATAGGCCGCCGACGCCAGGCTCGGATAACCAATCACGTCGCCCACCGCGTAAACGTGTGGCTGTGCGGTCTGATACATGCTGTTGACCTTCAGCTGTCCGCGGCTGTCAGTTTCTAGCCCAATGTTCTGTAACGCCAGCGAATCGGTATTACCGGTGCGACCGTTGGCATAGAGCAGGCAGTCAGCTTTCAGTTTTTTACCCGACTTCAGATGCATGATCACACCATCGTCACAGCCTTCGATCTTCTCGTACTCTTCGTTGTGACGAATCACTACGCCACTGTTCCAGAAGTGATAGGAGAGAGAATCTGACATCTCTTGATCGAGAAATGCCAGCAGGCGATCGCGGGTGTTGATCAGATCCACTTTTACATCCATACCGCGGAAGATCGACGCATATTCACAGCCGATCACTCCAGCACCATAGATAAGTACATGGCGCGGTTCGTGGTGCATGCTGAGAATTGAGTCGCTGTCGTAAATGCGTGGATGGGTGAAATCAACATCTGTTGGATGATATGGACGAGAGCCGCAGGCAATAACAAATTTTTCAGCGGTTAGTGTTTCGACGCTGCCGTCCGGGCAATCCAGCGCCAACGTATGCTCGTCAACAAAGCGAGCGTTCCCCTGCAATATTTCACAGTGATTACGTTCGTAAAATCCCTGACGCATGCGCGTTTGTTGATTAATCACGTTATCGGCATGGTTAAGGATATCGGCAAAAGAAGAGCGGAGCAGTCGGGAATGGTCGCTGTATAGTGGGTTTTGATTGAATTCTATAATGCGGCTGACGGCGTGACGGAGAGCTTTCGACGGGATGGTGCCCCAGTGGGTGCAACCGCCGCCAACATTTTGATAACGCTCGATAACTGCGACGCGCGCACCTTGCTTAACCAGGCCCATTGCAGCGCCTTCGCCGCCGGGGCCGGAACCTATTACTATGGCATCGTAATCGTAGGAATGTGGCATGGTAGGGCTTACCTGTTCTTATACATAAAAGCAACAGAATGGTAACATTTTATCGCGGGTAAGCCAATTGATCCCCGTCATTTATCTGGCTATATCCTGAGCGGCCTTTGCTTTGTCTGTTTCTTACTTTTACCCTGACGTTTTATTGGATTTTTATCGACGATACTCTCCGTTTAAGCGGCAGGTTTCCGCTGTACGTAAAAGAACCGGCCAAAGAATTGCAGTAAATATGTTTTATTGCGTTACCGTTCATTCACAATACTGGAGCAATCCAGTATGTTCATTCTCTGGTATAGTGCCAGCAGTACTTTTGGCAAGGATTCAGACATCGTGATGGGCGTAAGAGCGCAACAAAAAGAAAAAACCCGCCGTTCGCTGGTGGAAGCCGCATTTAGCCAATTAAGTGCTGAACGCAGCTTCGCCAGCCTGAGTTTGCGTGAAGTGGCGCGTGAAGCGGGCATTGCTCCCACCTCTTTTTATCGGCATTTCCGCGACGTAGACGAACTGGGTCTGACCATGGTTGATGAGAGCGGTTTAATGCTACGCCAACTCATGCGCCAGGCGCGTCAGCGTATCGCCAAAGGCGGGAGTGTGATCCGCACCTCGGTCTCCACATTTATGGAGTTCATCGGTAATAATCCTAACGCCTTCCGGTTATTATTGCGGGAACGCTCCGGCACCTCCGCTGCGTTTCGTGCCGCCGTTGCGCGTGAAATTCAGCACTTCATTGCGGAACTTGCGGACTATCTGGAACTCGAAAACCATATGCCGCGTGCGTTTACTGAAGCGCAAGCCGAAGCAATGGTGACAATTGTCTTCAGTGCGGGTGCCGAGGCGTTGGACGTCGGCGTCGAACAACGTCGGCAATTAGAAGAGCGACTGGTACTGCAACTGCGAATGATTTCGAAAGGGGCTTATTACTGGTATCGCCGTGAACAAGAGAAAACCGCAATTATTCCGGGAAATGTGAAGGACGAGTAATGAAACAAGCAAATCAAGATAGAGGTACGCTGCTGCTGGCGTTAGTTGCTGGCTTATCGATTAATGGTACTTTCGCAGCGCTGTTTAGCTCCATTGTGCCATTTTCTGTATTCCCGATTATTTCCCTGGTGCTGACGGTTTACTGCCTGCATCAACGTTATCTTAATCGCACTATGCCGGTAGGCTTGCCGGGTCTGGCAGCTGCCTGTTTTATTCTCGGCGTACTGCTGTACAGCACGGTAGTTCGTGCGGAATATCCGGATATCGGCTCTAACTTCTTCCCGGCAGTACTCTCCGTCATTATGGTGTTCTGGATTGGCGCGAAGATGCGTAACCGTAAGCAGGAAGTTGCTGAGTAATCGGTATTATGCCGGATGCTGGCGCATCCGGCATGGGTTTTACTTCGCGGTCAGTAATACGCCGCACTCCATATGGTGCGTGTAGGGGAACTGATCAAACAGAGCCAGACGTTCGACCTTGTGCGTCTGGCTTAATGTTTCCAGATTCTTGCATAACGTTTCCGGGTTACAGGAGATGTACAAAATACGCGGATACGCCTGCACCATTTTCTCGGTTTCACTGTCCAGACCGCTGCGCGGTGGGTCGACAAAAATGGTTTCGCACTGATAACTCTTTAAGTCGATCCCTTGCAGGCGGTTAAACTCGCGCACACCATTCATCGCCTGAGTAAATTCTTCTGCCGCCATACGAATAATTTGTACGTTATCAATATGGTTAGCTGCGATGTTGTATTGCGCAGCAGCAACCGACGGCTTAGCGATTTCGGTGGCTAATACCCGATCAAAATTGCGCGCCAGCGCTAATGAAAAGTTACCGTTGCCGCAGTACAGCTCCAGTAAATCGCCTTTTGAGCCTTTGGTTACGTCCAGCGCCCATTCCAGCATCTGAATATTCATCGCCGCGTTCGGCTGGGTAAAACTGTTTTCTACCTGACGGTAGATCATCTCTTTCCCTGCGACCGGCAGACGTTCATCGATGTAATCTTGATCCAGCTCGATTTTGGTTTTCGTTGCCCGACCAATCAGATGCACATTCAGATTCTGTGCTCGCAGTGCATCGCGCAGGGATTCCGCTTCCTGACGCCACTCATCATCCAGCTTTTTATGGTACAGCAGGGAAACCACCGCCTGATTACTCAGCGTGGTGAGGTAATCAATCTGGAACAACTTGTGGCGCAGAACGGGATTATTACGCACACCCGCAATCATCGCCGTCATCAACTGGTTGATAAGTTCACTGGCGGCGGGGAAGCTATCCACGCGGATACGGCTTTTGGTTTGTTGATCGAAAATGATGTGATACAGGTCATCGCCATCGTGCCAGATGCGGAACTCCGCACGCATCCGGTAATGACTGACCGGCGAGCGAAACACTTCCGGAACCAGGTCAGAAAACGGTGCCATCATACTTTGCAAACGTACCACTTTTTTGGCTAACTGCGCTTCATACTGTTCTGTTGGAAGGTGTTCGGGGGTCATGATGTATCCTGAAAAATTAAAGTACGCGGCGATTGTAGGGATTGCTCATCAGATGTCCAGATCTTGATGAATTCCTATTTGTGAGCTACGTCTGGACAGTAACTTGTTACAACCTGTAGCATCCACTTGCCGGTCCTGTGAGTTAATAGGGAATCCAGTGCGAATCTGGAGCTGACGCGCAGCGGTAAGGAAAGGTGCGATGATTGCGTTATGCGGACACTGCCATCCGGTGGGAAGTCATCATCTCTTAGTATCTTAGATACCCCTCCAAGCCCGAAGACCTGCCGGCCAACGTCGCATCTGGTTCTCATCATCGCGTAATATTGATGAAACCTGCGGCATCCTTCTTCTATTGTGGATGCTTTACAATGATTAAAAAAGCTTCGCTGCTGACGGCGTGTTCTGTCACAGCCTTTTCCGCTTGGGCACAGGATACCAGCCCGGATACTCTCGTCGTTACTGCTAACCGTTTTGAACAGCCGCGCAGCACTGTGCTTGCACCAACCACCGTTGTGACCCGTCAGGATATCGACCGCTGGCAGTCGACCTCGGTCAATGATGTGCTGCGCCGTCTTCCGGGCGTCGATATCACCCAAAACGGCGGTTCAGGTCAGCTCTCATCTATTTTTATTCGCGGTACAAATGCCAGTCATGTGTTGGTGTTAATTGATGGCGTACGCCTGAATCTGGCGGGGGTGAGTGGTTCTGCCGACCTTAGCCAGTTCCCTATTGCGCTTGTCCAGCGTGTTGAATATATCCGTGGGCCGCGCTCCGCTGTTTATGGTTCCGATGCAATAGGCGGGGTGGTGAATATCATCACGACGCGCGATGAACCCGGAACGGAAATTTCAGCAGGGTGGGGAAGCAATAGTTATCAGAACTATGATGTCTCTACGCAGCAACAACTGGGGGATAAGACACGGGTAACGCTGTTGGGCGATTATGCCCATACTCATGGTTATGATGTTGTTGCCTATGGTAATACCGGAACGCAAGCGCAGACAGATAACGATGGTTTTTTAAGTAAAACGCTTTATGGCGCGCTGGAGCATAACTTTACTGATGCCTGGAGCGGCTTTGTGCGCGGCTATGGCTATGATAACCGTACCAATTATGATGCGTATTATTCTCCCGGTTCACCGTTGCTCGATACCCGTAAACTCTATAGCCAAAGTTGGGACGCCGGGCTGCGCTATAACGGCGAACTGATTAAATCACAACTCATTACCAGCTATAGCCATAGCAAAGATTACAACTACGATCCCCATTATGGTCGTTATGATTCGTCGGCGACGCTCGATGAGATGAAGCAATACACCGTCCAGTGGGCAAACAATGTCATCGTTGGTCACGGTAGTATTGGTGCGGGTGTCGACTGGCAGAAACAGACTACGACGCCGGGTACAGGTTATGTTGAGGATGGATATGATCAACGTAATACCGGCATCTATCTGACCGGGCTGCAACAAGTCGGCGATTTTACCTTTGAAGGCGCAGCACGCAGTGACGATAACTCACAGTTTGGTCGTCATGGAACCTGGCAAACCAGCGCCGGTTGGGAATTCATCGAAGGTTATCGCTTCATTGCTTCCTACGGGACATCTTATAAGGCACCAAATCTGGGGCAACTGTATGGCTTCTACGGAAATCCGAATCTGGACCCGGAGAAAAGCAAACAGTGGGAAGGCGCGTTTGAAGGCTTAACCGCTGGGGTGAACTGGCGTATTTCCGGATATCGTAACGATGTCAGTGACTTGATCGATTATGATGATCACACCCTGAAATATTACAACGAAGGGAAAGCGCGGATTAAGGGCGTCGAGGCGACCGCCAATTTTGATACCGGACCACTGACGCATACTGTGAGTTATGATTATGTCGATGCGCGCAATGCGATTACCGACACGCCGTTGTTACGCCGTGCTAAACAGCAGGTGAAATACCAGCTCGACTGGCAGTTGTATGACTTCGACTGGGGTATTACTTATCAGTATTTAGGCACTCGCTATGATAAGGATTACTCATCTTATCCTTATCAAACCGTTAAAATGGGCGGTGTGAGCTTGTGGGATCTTGCGGTTGCGTATCCGGTCACCTCTCACCTGACAGTTCGTGGTAAAATAGCCAACCTGTTCGACAAAGATTATGAGACAGTCTATGGCTACCAAACTGCAGGACGGGAATACACCTTGTCTGGCAGCTACACCTTCTGAACCACGTCCCACCGTGCTGGTGTTTGACTCCGGCGTCGGTGGGTTGTCGGTCTATGACGAGATCCGGCATCTCTTACCGGATCTCCATTACATTTATGCTTTCGATAACGTCGCTTTCCCGTATGGCGAAAAAAGCGAAGCGTTTATTGTTGAGCGAGTGGTGGCAATTGTCACCGCGGTGCAAGAACGTTATCCCCTTGCGCTGGCTGTGGTCGCTTGCAACACTGCCAGTACCGTTTCACTTCCTGCATTACGCGAAAAGTTCGACTTCCCGGTTGTTGGTGTCGTGCCGGCGATTAAACCTGCTGCACGTCTGACGGCAAATGGCATTGTCGGATTACTGGCAACCCGCGGAACAGTTAAACGTTCTTATACTCATGAGCTGATCGCGCGTTTCGCTAATGAATGCCAGATAGAAATGCTGGGCTCGGCAGAGATGGTTGAGTTGGCTGAAGCGAAGCTACATGGCGAAGATGTTTCTCTGGATGCACTAAAACGTATCCTACGCCCGTGGTTAAGAATGAAAGAGCCGCCAGATACCGTTGTATTGGGTTGCACCCATTTCCCTCTACTACAAGAAGAACTGTTACAAGTGCTGCCAGAGGGAACCCGGCTGGTGGATTCTGGCGCAGCGATTGCTCGCCGAACGGCCTGGTTGTTAGAACATGAAGCCCCGGATGCAAAATCTGCCGATGCGAATATTGCCTTTTGTATGGCAATGACGCCAGGAGCTGAACAATTATTGCCCGTTTTACAGCGTTACGGCTTCGAAACGCTCGAAAAACTGGCAGTTTTAGGCTGATTTGGTTGAATGTTGCGCGGTCAGAAAATTATTTTAAATTTCCTCTTGTCAGGCCG
>UMJI01070316.1_pt1 | contig 12343 bp, 13 predicted proteins | sample 1965991 | NCBI WGS metagenome assembly UMJI01 (sample SAMEA4836140, study PRJEB28245) | human gut metagenome | biome: gut microbiome; material: fecal sample | place: Denmark | collected 2008
TCTATTTCTCAAAGGTGTTGCACTTAGCTTGACAATTCGCCCGGCTAAAGCTCCCTGATGATCGACCTGACGGCTCAAGATCGCATCGAGGATGGAGTCGGCCTCCTGGCGTTCTCCCAAGCCGATGTGGCCAAGTGCGCGCAGATAGTTGCAATACGGCGTGCTTCTATTCGGACAGTGACGGCAATACGGTTGCGAGTCCGCGCCCGCTCAAGAGCCTCCAGCGCAAGCTTCGTCGAGAACAAAGGAGACTCTCTCGCAAAATGCCGAAATCAAGGAATCGAGAGAACGCTCGTATCTGTGTTGCCCGCCTCCATGAACGCATCGCAAACATTCGTAAGGATTTCCTGCACAAGTTGTCCACAAGGCTTGCCCGTGAAAACCAAACGGTCGCCGTGGAACACTTGAATATCAAGGGAATGCTTCGGAATCACAGACTTGCAAAGTCGATTTCCGATGTAAGTTGGAGTGAGTTTTTTCGCCAACTTGAGTACAAGATGGAACTGCACGGCGGCGAACTGCTGAAGGTGGATACCTTCTATCCGTCGAGCCAGACCTGCAGTCTTTGCGGCTATCAGAATCCGCTGACGAAGGATCTGAAGGTTCGCGAATGGGATTGCCCGGCGTGTGGAATGCATCACGACAGGGATGTGAATGCTGCAAAGAATATCCTGCGCAAGGCTTTGGAGGACAGATTCACAGCGGCATAAGATGAAATGAAAATGTACCGTGGGGCACACGGGAATTCACGCTTGGGGAAATCGTGTAAGACGCCAATTCTTCGGAGGCGGTGCAGTGGTTGTTAAACCAAGAATCCCCCCGGCTTTAGCCGTGGAGAGTGTCAACGACAGAGAAAAAATTCGACGGGTGAATTTCCTTCATCATGGTAAAGGAAATTCACCCGTCGAATTTTTAACGTCGATCAAAACAAGGAATCCATCTGGCTCTCGGCTGTCGGCTGGATTTTCAGGTGGGTGACTTTGCGCGCGGTGATGGTCTCGTCACCGCGCAGGATGCCGGATAGGATGGTGGCGTCGCTGTGGTGGTCGGCGAAGCTGGCTTCGGCCATGCGGCCGTTGGTGTTGGCATAGCAGTAGCGGCAGCGGTGCAGGCAGGTGTCGTACTGGCCGATGTCGACGCTCTTCATGCAGTGGCAGACGTCGCGCTGAGTCGGGTCTTTCTTGACGTCGATGGGCGCGCCGATGACGCGCTCGATGCGTTCCTTGTCGATGCAGGCCCCGTGTTCGATACCGTAGGCGGCGAGGTCGATTGCCTCAGAGCATGACTGCAGGGTGACGCCGGAGCCCTTGGCGAGCCGAGCAAAGCCCTCGGCCAATGCGTTCATCTCAGGGATACCGAGCGGGCGCAGCGCGAGCGGCTTTGTATTTCGCTCGGTCTTGCGGTAGAGGTCGAGAAAGCTGATGACGCAGCGGTCGGTGTACGGTGCGAGCATTTCGAGCATGATGGCAAAGTCGTGCAGGTGCCGCTCGATGGTGTAGTGGTCGTTGAGCAGGATGGGATCGTAGCGCCAGACCATGCGCGCCTTGCCGAGTTGCTGCGACATCTGCTGGAATGTGCGGATGACCTCGCGCTTGTCGGGCAGGCCCGGCTCGACATCGTGGCCGTACGGCGTGATGGTGAACTGGAAGTAGAACGGGTACATCGCGCTGAGCTCTGCGAGATGCGGCAGCATCGGCGCAGCGTTCTTGGTCCAGAAGACGATGCAGTCGACGTCCTCCGGCCGCAGCGAGATGCGGCTGACCTGTTTGCGGTTAAATGGGTTGATTGCGTCGACGAAGCCCGCGCGGACGCGGTTCATGAACCACGGTGTATAGAAAGCCGGAATATCGGTCCGGCGGCTGGCACTGATGATCATGGATGATTCCTCTTTTCTCACTGTTTCTGCAGGACGAGGTAGTAGTACCGCGTCCACTTCTTGGGCATGAAGCCGCTGTCGCCGCGGAAGATCTTGGCCTGGACCTCCGCGGGCATCTCGTAGGGGCAGCGGCTCCAGGCTGGCGCGCCGCCTGCAAAGAGATTCGTGCCGATGACATCGGCGGGCACATCCCACTCCGCCTGCACGCGGTTTGCGAGCTCGCGCATGATGGCCTTGCTGCCCGCATACTGCAGGTCGATGATGACAAAGACAGCGCCGGGCTTGGCCTGTTCCACCGTGGCGCGCATTTTGTCGAGGAATGTCTCCTGCTCCGTCGGCTCGACATGGCTCAGATAGTTCTGCAGGAAGTAGACATCGGCCTGCTCCTGGATGCGCTTGCGGCAGGTCCTGCCGTGCATGCATTGCTCGCATGGCGCGAGATTGTCACAGCGATAGATGAGATGTCCTTCGTCACCGCAGCGGATGAGGCCGTCTTCTTGGCAGAGCTGTCAGCTGATCTGCTGCTCGTCCTCCCAGCCGCACTCCCAGTCGAGGACGGTGACGGCTGTCTTTTCGTGGAGCTGTGCGCCGCGCAGGGCTTTGAGTGTGCCGTACATCTCGGGGCACGGGCCGCCTGCGAAGAAGGCCAGGTTGAGGACGGGGTAGAACGCCTGGCGTTCCTGCAGGGCCGGGACGACATAGTCGCGGACGACGCGGCAGGCAGGCTCGACGTAGTACGGGTAGTAAGCGAGCATGTACGCCTTGCGGTTCTCCTCGGTATGGTAGCGGCTCACGCAGGCCTCATTTGCGTACTGCGGCTGATAGCTCTGGCGCAGCGACTGCACTGCCTCGCGCACACGGATGGTTTCCGCATCGCTGAGGCAGCCGTATGGCATAATGGCCGGGCCATATGTCTTCTCGAAGACGCGGTCAAAAATATTGTGCTCCATCATACGTTCCATGAGGCAGGTCCCCTTTCCTTCTTTTCTTCATGTTTCTTTTCCGTTGACATGTTCATTGTAGAAGAAATGCAGATGGCTTTCGTGTCAAAAAACCTGTGAACTTTTGTTGCAGGGCTAACGGCAGCTGGACCTGTGTTAGAATTAGGAAGGAATGATTGAAACTGGCCAGCTATTGGAAGGGGATGATGGTATAGCAGGCAGGAAGCGACGCGGTTGGAATAAGTACATCGCGGATTACGACAAGCTGCGGATGTTCCTGCGGTACATCTCGTATGGCTGCTATCACAAGCAGTACCTCGCACGGCAACTGGGGCAGAGTGCGCGGAGCTATGAGGACAACTGGGCGCGTGTGCGGTCCTTCCTGGCGGAGGACCGGCTGCAGGCAGTGCGCCAAGGCCACCGCGAGATTCACAGCCTCAAGGGCGATTCGTATCACAGCGCGTTCAACGACCTCGCGCGCACGTATGCCATCAAATCGCTGAAGAGTTCGTCGGCCTTTGCGCTCCTGTGCCTGCTGCAGGTTTTCTCGGGCAAGGTTGTCCGCTCCGGCAGGGAAGACCGCCTGGCGGACGCAGTCGGAATGACTGGCGCCAATGCTTCTGCTGGCGACTATGGTGCTGCTGATGATGGCCGTGACTTTCTCGACGAGAAGACGCTCCTGCAGTATGAGCTCGTCCCGACGGATCGGGCGTTCCCGAAGCGGGTCGAGGACATCATCCGCAGCACGCTGCACCGCTACCTCTGTGACCTGACGGATCAGGGGCTCTTGGAACGCCGCGAGGAGAGCGGCCGCTACGGCTATCGGCTCGCGCCCGACATCCTCGGGGGCCTGCGCGAAGATGAGGCCAGCGCCCTGCTCGCGGCCATCGCCTTTTACCGCAATGTCTCGCTGATCGGCATGCCCGGCTACTTCCTCGAGCAGAGCCTGCGCGCCCGTTATCCAGCCGCACCCTGCGGCGAGGTGTCGTGCCAGTTCAAGCACATGACGATCACGCGCATCCTCGATGATGATGTGCTCTACGCGCTCGCCTGCTACATCGCGGAGCGCCGCGCCGTGCGCTTCCGCTACCGCGGCAAGGGCGTCGTGGCCATTCCGTTGCGGCTCATCACGGACTTCGAGTCGGGCCGCCAGTATCTGCTCGCCATTCGCAAGCGCCGCACCGTCTCGAAGCGCTTCACGATTGTGCAGTCGTACCGCATCGACTTCATGCAGGAGGTCCAGCCTGCTCGCACCATCAAGAATCAGCCGGACGTCACGCTCCCGGAGCGCCATATTCTGCGGCTCGCCTTTCGCTATGATGATGAGCGCGGGCGCGACCATCTCATCTACCGCATCCGAGAGCACGAGCCAAAGGCCGTCATTCGCGACGACGGCCTCGGCACGTTGCACGTCACGCTCGAGACGGTCGACGACCTCAAGCTCATGCCGTGGCTTAGGACTTTCTACCCCACCGTGCGCGTTGAGAAAGACGGCCCCGCACACCTCGCCGAACGAATGAAGATTGATATTGAGGAGGCATTGAAGCACTATGGCATACGCCCCGCTCTTCCATGAAGTCCACTCAGAGCTCTTCTTGGCGCTCTGCCGCACCATCAACGCGATCGCGGCGGGGACGCGCATGACGCGCGCGGACATCCTGCAGCAGCTGCCGAATCTCGACTGGGGAGGACTTGAGCGGGCCAATGCGCTCATCGATACGCTCTTTCTCTTCCAGCCCGACGGATCTGCTTGTCTCTTTCTCGACAATGGCATTGCCGCGCGAGCGACGACGGCAGAGCTCGTCTGGCTCCGCGCAATGCTCGAGGATCCAGGCGCCGCCTTCCTGTTGCCCGACGAACTGCGCGAGAAGCTGCGCCAAAAGCTCGCCGCCATCCCCGAATGGCCGCGCGAAACAATCTGGCAGACGATGCAGGAGCAGGGCGATGACCGCACGGCCCTGCAGGAGCGACTCGCGACCATCTGGAAGGCCCTGCGCGAGAAGCACCAGCTCGCCTATGCCAACCGCGACAGCAGCGGCCAGATCCACGAGGGAATCTGCTCACCCTGCCGCCTCGAGTACGACGCGGCGGCCAATCGATACTACCTCATCATTTGGCAGGCCGATGAGGAGCGCGCCATCAAGATGCGCGTCGTGAACCTCGAGTCGGTCCAGTGCCTCGAGACGAGTATCCCTGCAGGCACCGAAGACGCCTTCCAACAGTTTCTCAATAGCCGCCGCCAGAGCGTGACTCTGCGCATCGAGCGTCAGAACAATGCCGTCGAGCGCAGCTTCATGATGTTCGCGAGCTACGACAAAGAAGCCAGCTATGACGAGGAGACAGACACCTACACCATACAGCTCTACTACTACGATTTCGACCGCCGCGAGATCCTGCAGCAGATCCTCTCCCTCGGCGCCGCCGCCACCGTCCTCGTCCCGGCAGACATGCGCGAAGCCATCATCGAGCGCCTGCAGGCCGCCTGGCAGACCCTGCAGTAGATGGTGCGCTTCAACGTAGATGAAGCAAAGGAAATCTCATAAAAAGTATTGACTAGAAATTTCCATAAAGAAAAAATTCACCGGGTGAATTTCCTTTAATGCGATGAAGGATATTCGCCCGGTGAATTTTTGATGATGCAGGTGTATGAAGGAACCTGCATCGAATAGAGATTATGCTTCAAACGTTCCTTTGACGATGGCCTGGCCGTCCTCAACCATCTGCTGGCCTCTTGCCCAGACGCGCTGGAGCTCGAAGTCATCCGTGATGACGATGAAGTCTGCATCGCTCTGTGGAGCTAGGATGCCCTTTTTCGGATAGATATGGAGCGCCTTGGCTACGTTAGTGCTGAGAATCTGGATGGCCTGGTCGATGGCAATGTCTTCTTCTTCGACCATATCGCGGAATTCCGTAAACATGGAATGCTGGTCACCAACGCCGACGCCAATCGGATTGCCGGCATCGTCAAATACTGGCATACTGCCATTGCCGTCGGAACTCATGGTGATGTGAGAAAGCGGAACGCCGGCATCGAGGGCTGCTTTGGCGGCCTTGCTCGGTTTTACAGCATTTTCGGAGCCGGGGTGACTCGGGTCGATTCCTGAGGTGATGTCCATGTAGCCGCCTTGCTTTGCCCATTCAATGCTCTCGGCAAATAGGCGCTTATTGCGATTGACGTGCGTCGGCAGGAACTGTGTCTTGGGAATCTCGCCGTCTTCTGTAATCTCGAACAGATATTTCAAGCCATTGCGTCCGTCGCCCATGTGCATGTTGATGATACCAGCCTTGCCGCTGATCATGCCGCCAACACGCGTCTCAGCAGCGAGACGACGGTAATCCTGAGCTGTTGGTTGGCCTGAACGATGATCGCTCATGGCAATCTCGCCAGCTCCGATAATCTTATCAATCATGACAATATCTTTGCGGACGCTGCCTGTAATGGTCGGTGTGGGAAGTTCATAAGCACCCGTGTAGATGTAGGTAGAAAGACCTTCATATTCCAGTCCGCGCGCTTTGGCGAGTAGGCTCTCGACATGACGTGTTGTGCCATCCGTTCCGAGCAGACCGCAGACTGTCGTGACACCAGAGGTCGTCACTTTAGAGAGCAGGAGTTCCGGTGTGCGCGTATGATACCCGCCTTCACCGCCGCCGCCAATCATGTGGACATGACCGTCGATAAAGCCTGGAAGCACGCGTGCGCCTTTGAGATCAATTTCACGGCATTCGATGCCTTTCGGCGGTTCAATGCCTTTGCCGATGCCGGCAATCTTTTCTCCGGCAATCAGAAGATCCTGGATTCCCTGATCTTCAGGTGCATAGAGATGAGCATTGCGCAGTATCGTGAAAAATGGCTGGTTCGACATAAAGTCATCATCCTTTCCTAATATATTACTTGATGGATATACCTTGGATATGTCATCGATGTGAAGAAGAGCTGATCTCAAAGGAACAGCAGGATGAGGCGCATTGCCCAAATTGAGAGCAGTGCATTGATGAAGCAGATGCTGATGATTGCAACATAATGCTTGGTATTGACGCCGGAGATACCCAAACAACGGCCGACGTTCTGTACCGGGTTGCCAATCAGGTAGATGGCAGGAACGAGAATCGTGAGCTGTGCGGGATCCAGGATGTTGCTCGTGAAGAGGCTCATCGCAACACCGATGCCGCCGCCCATGCTCATGATTGCAGTGACGAGAACAGTTGCCGCTTCACCAGGCAATCCCCAGAGCGCCATGATGGGGGCACAGACCACACCGATGATATGCAGGAGACCTGTGACATCGAGGATGCGGATGATGACGAAGGCCATGATGACGTTCGGAAGAAGACTCGTCGTGCCAATCTTGAAACCATTGCGTGCGCCATCGATAAAGAGATCAAGGATATTCTTTTTCGCAGTTTCAGGCGTTGCCATTTGCATTACCTCCAGTCGTATCTTTCCGGTAGAACATTTTTAGGTAGATGCGCATCAGATTGCCACCGATAATCTTGAAGACGAACATGACGATGATTGGAACAATGATTGGTGCCAGCATGAAACTGAAGACAGCTGCGCCAGATGAGAAGTAGTTCGTGATGAAGGCTGAGGCACTTGTCTGATAGGCGATGAGAATGGAGCGTTCATTGTCGGTGATCTCGCCTTGGTCATAAAGCTCTTTGACCATGCCCGCCGCGGCATCTGTGCTCTGCATGTTGGCGATGCTGGCAAGAGCCGTGATGCCCGGTATGCCGAGCAGCGGCTTCAGGATTGGCGTCATGAGCTTCTGAGCTGCACGCAGGCCGCCAAGACCGTCGATAACATTGACGATACCAAGAGCCAGGATGACAGCTGGTATGAGCTCGATGGCAAACAAGAAGCCGTCGCGGGCACCCGTCCCGCCAGCGCCGCGGAAATCCAGTGCTTTTTCAGCTCCCGGTGGAATCGTGCCGAATTTACCGTTCAATACGTTGAAGTCGAATACCTTGAGCCAGGTATCCGAAGACGAGAAGATACCAGAGAAGATGATGATGGCAAAGAAAAAGGCAGCATAGCCTACCCAGCCCACCTTGATCTGCGGCGTTTCGTCCTTGGGCGTCTTATTGTCTCCCATAAGAATCTCTCCCTTGTTGATATGATTCAATTGATACACTTCCTAAGATATGGCCACACCTACTTATATTGCAAGATGCGTGCCAAGTCTCTTACTCGATGGACAATCCTATGAAAAAACATGTATTGCCATGCAAAAGCAGGCTAAATAAGCAACGTTTGTCTATTCTTTAGATACAAATTTGTTATTTTGAACCAATATGTATACATCTTTATGCTATAAAATGGTATAATAATGGAAATGGGATTGAAATTTATGGGAATAAACCCTTTTCTGAGGAGGAAGTCAGGCATGAAGCACATCGCATTGATTGCTCTCGGAGAGAAAACATCTTACTTCTGCCGTGACCAGCTGCACAGATTGCTAGGCAATCGCATCAACATCAGCAACTATTATGCAGAGGGCAATCTGCCCCAACGGATCAAGGCGGATTTTGCCATTTTTACGAGCCGCCTTGCCTATCAGAAGACCCATACGCATCTGTCAGATGGCCTGCCCTATATGATTTCTCGGCGTTCCATCAACTACCATGAGGTCGATAAGCTATTCGAGCTACCGGCCGGCACAAACGTCCTGCTCGTCAATGACTGCATCCAGAGTGCCAACGACACCATATCCTTGTTGCAGACGCTTGGCATCGATCATCTCAACTACTATGCATATGCTCCTGGTATGGATGATCCGAAAATGGCGAAGGTAGCGGTGACGCCAGGCGAATCTCGCTTTGTACCGCCTAGCATCGAAAAGATAGTCGACATCAAGACAAGGCTCTTGGATATCACTTCATTGGTAGAGATGTTATCGCGCATCGGGCTCCTGACGTACTATGCCGATTTCCTATCGGCGCAATATGTCCGTGATATCATCCAGCTTATCGACAAGAACCAGCGCTATAAGAACCGGGCTGCACAACTGGAGCAGGAGCTCTGCCGGTTGGAAGCATCTAGAAGCCAGAAGACGTCCGATGTCAACCTGCAGGCAGTCTACCACTTTGATGATATCATAGGAAGCGCACCCGCGTTGCAGTCTGCAATCCACATTGCTAAGCGCTTTGCTGATTCAAATTCCACCGTACTCATCCAGGCGCAGAGTGGCACAGGCAAGGAACTCATGGCTCAGAGCATCCACAACGCGTCTGAGCGTGCAGATGGACCCTTCGTAGCAGTCAATTTCGCAGCCATAACTGAGACGCTGCTCGATTCAGAGCTCTTCGGCTACGTCGAAGGCGCCTTCACTGGCGCATCGCGCCATGGGTCGATTGGCCTGTTTGAGCAGGCCAATCATGGGACAATCTTTCTCGATGAGATTGGCGATGCGTCGCTTTCCTTTCAGGTGAAGTTGCTACGTGTCCTGCAGGAACGCGAGATCCGTCGCGTAGGCAGCACTGTACCGATCCATATTGACGTACGCATCATTGCAGCGACGAACCAGGACCTCAAGGTCCTCATACGCCAAGGGAGATTCCGTGAAGACCTTTACTATCGCCTGAACGTGCTACCGCTGACACTACCACCACTTGCCGAACGGAAAGAAGACATCCCTGTGCTGGTAGCTGCCTTTCTCAAATCCTTCTTCCTGGACATGGGCGCTTCTGAGATGCGCGATTGGATAAAAGAAATCCTGCCGGTATTCCATCGATACAGCTGGCCCGGCAATATCCGCGAATTGCAGAACGTTGTTGAATACCTGGCCAATGTCTGCGACGGACGACCGCGACCGGATGACCTTCCATCGAGCTTTACTGCCACTATCGCATCCATGCGGAATCGGCAGGGAGGAGAAACGGCTGGAGAAAATCTGAAGAAGGCTGTCTTGCAGGAACTGGCCATCGCTGCGCGCATAGGCAAGCATTTAGGGCGACGCTCTCTGGCGCGGAATCTGGATGTCCCCGAAAGCCAGATTCGCCATATCTGCCAGGATCTTGTGAAAGAGGGCGAGATCACCCTTAAATCTGGACGCGGTGGTATCCAGCTCAGGAGAAACTGGTCAGAGATTTTGGACTCACGCGGCGATATTGCGCGGAATCAGCCCTTATTGTAATATAAAGATTTCATCCGGGGTGCCGTTGTTCAAGCGAATCGATTGGCCGCATACTGAGGTTCCAGGAGGTACCTCTTTATTATGCATTTGCAACACCATGTCGCTTGAAACGGGAGCCGGTCAATGATTTCATTACACATTGCATCCAGGTCCGAGAGAGCATGTACGACCACCTTGTGCAGAACCTGATGGCATTGCCAGATCGCTCCGTACAGGTGATAGACGGAGCCCGCTGGGGAAGAGCCGACAGATCGATGCGTCATTCTCGACTCAAGTGAATCATCATATAGGAGCGTCTCTGTTGCACTTAGCAACATGAGACGCTTTTTTCGCTCTCTTTCCAGAACCGTCCGTATTTCGTCAACTTGGATGAAGTGCAGCACATTCAGGAACGTTTTTTTTGCATCAAGAGACGGAAGATTCACATAATTAATTTGACGAAATATTCATGGTATTGATTTAGTTATAGATTGAGCTATATAATAAGAATATCTAATTTGATTATTTAAAATATTAATAAACCATTTCTGTTTGTATTATACTGTCAAATTATAGCGTGCTCTATTTTTATAAATACAAAATTCGTTTACGACGCGAATCAAATTGTAAAATATGCTATAATAAACAATATATCAGAGAATGTTAAGAGATACTTTTATAGTATAGAGGGAATATTCATGAAAATAGGCTATGTCAGAGTCTCTACTGTCGAGCAGCATGAAGAACGACAGATCATCGAACTCAAAGAGAAGGCAAATGTAGAACGTATCTATAAAGATAAGTTATCCGGTAAAAATACGGAGCGACCGCAATTGAGAGCCATGATTGATTTTGCGCGTGAAGGTGACACCATCTATGTGTCCGAATTTTCGCGCTTGGCTCGCAGCACGAAGGATCTGCTGAGCATCATCCAGGACCTCCGCGAGAAGGGTGTGCAGGTCATCTCGCTCAAAGAAAATTTTGACACCTCTACGCCTGCCGGTGAACTCGCGATGACCGTCTTCGCCGCCATCGCCACCTTCGAGCGCAAGATCATGTTGCAGCGCCAGGCCGAGGGCATCGCCGTTGCCAAGGCCAAGGGCGTCTACAAGGGACGGCAGAAAAAGAAAAAGCCCGCCGACTGGGACGAGCTTGTCAAGAAATACCAGAACCGCGAGATCCGCTCCGTCTCCGAGCTCATGCGCATCTGCCATGCCTCACGCCCTACTGTCTACATGTGGCTGAAAGAAAGCGGCGTGGTCTTCCAAGAACTGGATTGGCAGAGACGGTCGAATCGAGCAAAGATCGGGATCCCTAAAGACGGAGGCTATTCTTCGCCATGCTTCTGAATACCCTGATGCTTTGTTAGGCGGATCATTTTGCCAATACCTCGTAGGCCTCTTTGTTCTGCTTCATGATTCTACGCGAAATGGCCATGACATCTTCATTCGGTAAAGTTTGTTCCTCTTGAACTTTTTTGAAATCCAGAATAAGATAGCGTGGTACATTATTCTTCATAATAACGACATAACGACCGATCCTTGCGTGTCTACAGTCCGAGCAACCTTGGAAAAATTCTGGTTTGCCTCAGTGATGGAAATAAGGTTATCTGTATTGATCTGCATCTAGATTCCCCCTTTCTCATTCATTTTGCATCATATATAGGATAAATTCAACCTATTTTATCGGTTTACAGTTTTTTAGCCGCTTGCTTATCCAGTAGCAAGCGACTGCTGCTGGACGAGATTGCCGATGATCTCGCAAATTATCTTTGCCGGATGGATGACTATTTTGTCATCCACCGCTTGGTGAAAACACGAATCTTCGACAACCGCACAGTCCATGCCTATGTGACGCTGAGCTAGTGAATCCACAAGGAAGTATTTTTCGCCACTTTGGTGTCCATATACATAGGATAACAGCTAGGCGGAGTTCCTCTGGGTGAGGGAACTCCGCCTAGCTGTTTGTTTTCTCTATTCAGTCCGAATCGCGGTCACCAGGCAGGTTGGCCAGGTACCAGTTGCCGTCTACTTTCTTCATCGGCTGCGTGCCGATGCGAGCGCCGTTCTGATTGACGAGGACAACGGTAGCGCTATTGCCGTGAACCGTGACGGATTTGACTTTGACGCCTGAGAGCATGTCGGCACCGACACTGAGAAGGAATTCATTCTTGGCATTCTTTGCATTGGGATGCATCGCGGCATTATCACGCGCTTTTTCCAGCTTTTTAATGATAGTTGGCCGTTTCTGCTCTGGATAGAGAGAGGCAAATTTCTTGATATCACTATCGGTGAATTCATCTGGCGTCTTGCTGACGACTTCCGACATGACTTCGACGCTGTGGTCGATAGCACGTGTGATCTGTTTTTCGGGGATGGATTTACAATCTAAGTGCAACAGCTCCTAGACAACCA
>UMJI01058019.1_pt1 | contig 12325 bp, 13 predicted proteins | sample 1965991 | NCBI WGS metagenome assembly UMJI01 (sample SAMEA4836140, study PRJEB28245) | human gut metagenome | biome: gut microbiome; material: fecal sample | place: Denmark | collected 2008
ATCGGCAACGGGAGCTTCGAATATTTGCGCCCCCGCTTTCCGGAATCAAAATCCATGGTCAGCAAATCAACTATTTTGATTTTATCTTTTCGCTAAGGAATGCGGACTGCAACGAAGCACTGAAGCGAATTCACCCACGGGTCAATATGGGCGAGATCACCCGCATCGTGGACGCGACTCCGCTCATTTCGGATCTGCAAAAGCAATTCTACAAGACAATGCTGCAGACACGGAAAGAGCGCATCCTTGATTTTTCAATGGAAAAACTGCGGAAAAGGGAAAAGGCCAAAGAACTTGATGCGCGGTAATAAATAAGTAAAAACGTATTTTCAAGGGCAGGGTGTTTACAAAACACCCTGCTTTTTCTATAAGGGTGTTCACAAAACACCCTGCCACAAGGAGAGAAGTATGCCAGAAAATTTTGCAAGTTTTTATCGGAAAGCAAGCAGTGTGCGGGAGTTAGTAGGTAAAGCGCCCTTTCCTGAAAAGGCGCGGTTCCAGATCACAAAGGTGATCGAACTGCCGAAAGAGCAGTACCGCCGCTATAGGAACGAGCTCTGGCGGGATGTTTCCTTTATATCCCGAAATGGATCGAATATGAGGTTCGACGAAAAATCGGAAACATTTCTCTGCCTGTTCGTCACCAGCCGGGACGAGATCGGCGGTCTGCTGATAGAGGCCGATGGTTTTGACTATGCCAGGTACGCGGCCTTTATCCCGGATAAGAAAGCCCTCGCGCTGGACGGCATTCCGGTAGAGCGCGCAAATGAAAAGTGTCTTCGTCAGCGTTCAGCCCCGGAACGCTGATTTCTTTTTGCAAGGAAGCGGGCTGCGCCCGCACGACATTTCAATCATCCTACCACTTGAAAAAGAGCCTATGCCCCGCAGGGCCGGAGCCAACGCCGCCGTGGGCGGCGCTGGCGCAAGCATCGCGCAAATGTACATTTGCACAGCTTGCTGGGGTAAGCCCCAGTCCCCAATGCCGCCTGCGAGCGGAAGTAACGCGGCAGCGCCGCAGGAAGGAGCACGAAATGGCTGAAATCGAAAAAAGGCACCATCTTCATATCGTCCTGACACCTCGGCAGTACAGACTGCTGTGCAGTCAGGCAAAGCAGTGCCGCTTGACGAAGCGGGCCTACCTTGCCAGTCTCATTGAAGGGCAGCCGGTCAAATCCCGCCCCAGCCAGGAGATCAAAGACCTGCGAACGGAGATCCATCACATCGGAAATAACATCAATCAGATCGCCCGCAGCGTCAATGCAGGAATTGCGAAGCCGGAGGATGCCAAACGGGGGCTCTATCTTCTGGATCAGGTCTATGAACTGATGTTTCAGGTGGCGAATAAGTAGTGGCCGTTACCAAAATACTTCCCCGTAGCGGTGGCCTGCAGCAGGCCATTGATTATGTCCTCAATGGGGATAAAACGGATGACTGTATCTTAACGGCTCACTTCAACTGTGATCCAGGGCGTGAATACCGCCAGATGATGCAGACCAAGCGGGAAACACACCGGACAGACGGGCGTCAATGTTACCACATTATTCAATCATTCCGCCCCGGTGAGATCACACCGGAACTGGCGTTGGAGATAGCCAAAGAATTTGCGCGGGAACACCTGGACGGGTTTGAGGCGGTCATCGGTACGCACGTGGATCGACACCATATCCATTCGCATATCGTATTCAATTCCGTCAATGCGGACACTGGTGAGAAATACCACAGTACCCAACAAAGTTACTATCAGCATATCCGCGGCACCTCAGACCGGCTCTGCCGGGAGCATGGCCTGTCCGTTATCATGGCGGGAGAGCCTGCCAAAGCCATCAGCTATGTGGAGTGGCTGCGCCAGTCCAGGGGGCAGCCCACCTTCCGTTCCATGCTGGAGGCAGATCTGCGGGACGCCATCCGGGACGCCAACGACCTCGGCCACTTCTTCCTGCTCATGGAGCATAAGGGGTATGAGATCCATCATGGCGGCAGGCTCGGCTTCCGCCTGCGTGGACAGGAGCGATTCCAGTACCCCGGCAGGCGAGATCCGCTGTTCACAGAGGACGGAATCCGTGCTGCCATCCAGGGCAACCTGGAACAGATCGAAGCGGGGCTGCGGCCTGTCTTGCCTGCGCGGCCGGCGTGTCAGCCGTACCGGAAGCATCCCAGATACAGCGGTTTTCTTGCCCTCTATGTCCATTATCTCTATCTGCTGGGCAAGATCGAAAAGCGGCAGTATCCGCCCCGCATGACGCCGCATCTGCGGCAGGCGGTCATGCGCTTTGAACGGTATCAGGCACAGTTCGCGTTCCTGCGGGAAAATGACATCACAACGCCTGCTGACATGGCGGCATTCGAACATCGCACAGAGGAAACGCTGGGCAGATTGACAAAGCAGCGGACCCTCCTCAATGTGCGGAAGAAGAAACGCCAGCCGCTCTACGCGGCGCTGGCAGATGCGGAGGCGCTGGAACCCAGCAGGGCGTTATACGAGGAAGGGCTCACCGGCATGGAGCAGGAGTTTGAGCAGTACATGGCAGCCACAGCCCTACTGGAGCGCAGCGGCATTCCCAGAGAGCGGCTGATAGCGGAAAAAGCAGAAGTCTACGAACAACTGGCGGAACTAAATCGTGAGATTCGCGCGGAGCGGCAAAAGCTGAAGCTCTGCCGTGAGATTCAAAAACAGGTGCCTGTCATGGAACAGGACATTCACAAAACAGAAGAACACCAAAAGGAGGTGCAGGAACATGAACGTAGGCGGCGGTGAAGCAGCGGACCAGTTGGTGCGCATAATGCTCTCCGGCAGTGAAGTGGCTGTCCGGCTGAGCGGCTCCGCCCTCAAGAACCTGCTGGCACTGACCATGGCGCTGGCAAAGAATCACAAAACCATCTCCGGCAAAGTCAACATGGCCAAGATGCTGCGAGAGACCCGCGACGTGCGCCGGTTCGCCATGTCCCCGGAGCAGTATCAGGCATTCAAAAAGAGGGCCGGCAAACAGAAAATTTTGTTTTCCGCCATTCGGGATACGGACGGTCACGGCAAGGTGGTGGATGTCATCATGCCGGTAACGGAGATTGACAGAGCGAATATGATTTTCGAGCGTATCCAGTACCTCGGCCAGCCAGAGCAGGCGCAGCAGCCACCGCAGGAGGCCACCCCGTCCAAGGCCAGAGAAGCCCACATTGAGCAGGATGCCCCGCAGGTCGAGCAGGACCAGCGCCACCATGAGAAAGGCCGTGTAGCGCCGCCTGTGGGCCAGCGTCAGGAGGTGGCGTCAAAAAAAGGATCTCGGTCGGGACCAGACTTGCCCGCTACCGCGCCCAGCTCGACCTCATCCAAAGGCGAGGCCCGGACGACGAGTGAGGAACGCCCCTCCGTGCTGGAACGGCTCAAGGGCTACAAGGCACAGTTGGATCAGCAGCAGAAGTCTGCCCCGGCCAGAGAACGCGAGCTCAAGAAGGCAAAAAGCAGCAGGTCTAAATAAAGACAACATCATGATTTCGCTCTCATTTACGACAAAACTTGCGGTCTTTGTGTGAATGTGCTATAAGGAAAATAGTCACGGTGCATAACACCGCTCAAACTGCGCCAGCGGTTCAGCCAGCAAGAGGCTAAAAGGACAGCAGCAACCTACAAAGAGGACGGAGGTCAATCAATGGAGATAAAGAAATTAGTGAACGATGAAAAGTACATCATTGTACCGGATACAAACGTGTTGCTGAACCTGTACCGATATTCTCCGGATTTTTCTGAGTTTGGACTCCAATGCCTGACGGAAGTTGTCGAGTCTCTCTATCTGCCTGCGACCGTGAGGCTGGAATTTGGAAAGCACTGCAAGTCTTCCTTTGCTGCCATGGAAAAGAAAATCGAGAATATTGGCCAAGGCACAAAGAATCAGGTCAAATCGGCCCGTGCAAAGATACTGTCTTCCTGTGATCAACTTAAACACCTGCAATTCACAGATGTAGATGATCTGCACAGTAAACTGGCATCACTGCTGGACGCATTGGAAGTCACTACAAAAGAATTTTTTGAGGAGCGAAAAGGGCTTCAACTCAGTTCTCATTACTGGAACGGCTCAGATAAGGTTATGGAGCTTGTTAGAAAGATAGAAAAGTATGATCATGTGCTCCCCTCCCCCTCGCAGGAAGAAATATTCAGATGGTGCGAAGAAGGCCAGGTTCGGTATAAGAAAGAAATCCCACCTGGATTCAAGGACGCCAAAAACAAGGACGGCGTTCGCAAATATGGAGATTTGATCATCTGGAAAGAGTTGCTGAAGTATGCACGTGAACAGGAGCAGGATGTCATCTTCATAACCGACGATGTGAAAGCCGACTGGTGGGAAACTGACAATGAGCAAAGGGTTTTCCACACAATGCTGATAGACGAGTTTAGAAAAACCGGAAGAAACATTATTGCTTTTGAATCCCAGGAATTTTACACGGCGGTCTCTGATGAATACGGTGTTGAAAAGACCGATGCAGTTGAGCTTGCCTTGCGGATGACCGATCATGATTACTGCGCCAATATCAGCGACAAGGTCTTTGATAGTATTGAAAATGAGCTGCTATATAACGGCTTAGATTATATCGATGTCCAGAATTCACATATCGGGGCCGAGGGAATTGACGAGTTTGAAATTGACTCTTGGGAATTCGAATCGTCAGAGAGAGTCAGCAGGAATGCAGATACAGTAACGTATCTTTTCAAATATCATGTGGAGCTGATCGGTACCTCTTACGATTATTGTGGGCGGGATGACGACACAAAGGAGTTCATTTTCGCCTACGGAACATATCACATATTTTCAGGCACAATAACAGTTGAGGTCGAACGCGAGGCCGACATTTTCATTGACTTTGAAGATTCTAACCACTTTGACGAAGCTCAAATTGTCAAAAGCAGTTTAGAAGAGACATACTACAAAAACCTGTTCGACGACCCCGATTTCGAGGAATACGGGGAATATGGAAATTGTCCGGATTGCGGAGTTCCTCTCAATGATGATAACATCGGAGGCAACGGCTTCTGTATAGACTGTGCTGAAAACCATTGACGACATCATGTAACTTAATAACCAATAGGCAAGGCCCGTAGAGCGATCATGAATGCTCTACGGGCCTTGCTTTGTATGCGGAGGTGAACTGCCTGAAACCAACATCCCAGCAAAACAACCTTGTTTTTCGTCTTTTCTTATATGTCCCGGTCATCTGGGCGGCGCTGCTCGTCGCCCAGTCCCTTGGCGGTGGCCTGCCGGATCTGCTCTCCAACCTGATCGACGCACTGGAGCACCCATTCCTGATCCAATGGACGGACAAGAGCCTGTTGACCATCGTGATTTGTACCGGCGTTTACATTATGGGACTGTGCATCTATGACGCGGAGAGCGGCAGAACGAGGGATGGTGAGGAACACGGCTCGGCCATGTGGGGCTCCCCCAAACAGGTCAACGCGCAGTTCTGCCAAAAGCAGAATAAGATCCTGACCCGCCATGTCCGGTTGGGGCTGGACACCCACAAGCACCGGCGTTCCCTCAATGTGCTGGTCATCGGCGGCAGCGGTGCGGCCAAGACCCGTGGCTATGTAAAGCCCAATATCTTAGAGGCCAATACAAATTATGTCATTACTGACCCAAAATCCGAAGTCTTGATTGCAACAGGCGGGTATCTGAAACAGCAGGGCTATGACATCCGCGTGCTGAACCTCGTCAATCTGGAGCAGTCTGACGGCTATAATCCCTTCCGCTACCTGCGGGATGAAAAAGACGCACTGAAGCTGGTGAACACGCTGATTCAAGCAACCACTCCCAAAGGCAGCCATGAGTCCGACCCGTTTTGGACGAAGTCCGAAACAGCTCTGCTCCAAGCCATCATTCTCATGCTGCACCAGGAGGCCCCGGAGTACGAGCAGAATTTCTCCATGGTCATGCGGGTACTGGAATACGCCGAAGTCAGAGAGGATGACGATGAGTACATCTCACCTCTGGATCTGCTGTTTCGTGCCATGGAACGTGAAAAGCCGGAAAGTGTAGCCCTGCGGCAATACAAGGTTTTCAAACAGGCGGCGGAAAAAACAGCAAAGTCCATCCTAATCAGCGCCGCTGTGCGCTTGGCACCGTTCAATCTACCGCAGATCAAGGCCATCACGGATCATGACGATATGGATCTCTACACCTTGGGCGAGAAGAAATGTGCGCTCTATGCGGTGATTCCGGACAACGATACGACCTTCAATTTTCTCGTCAGTCTACTGTATTCGCAGATCTTCCAGACACTGTACTACTGCGCCGACCAGATTCACCAAGGGGCGCTGCCATGTCATGTCCACTTCGTCCTCGATGAGGCTCCGTCAGTCAACCTGCCTGGACTCCCGAGGGAACTGGCAACCATGAGATCCCGCAACATTTCGTGCAGCACGATCATCCAGAACATGGCGCAAATCAAAGAGCTCTACAAGGATTCCTGGGAAACGATTCCCGGCAACTCGGACACCCTTCTCTACCTCGGCGGCAACGAGGCCAGCACCCACAAGTACATCTCAGAGGCCCTTGGCAAGTCCACCATCGACACCAAAACGCACGGACAGACGAAGGGCCGCTCCGGCTCCTACTCCACCAACTTCCAGATGAGCGGCAGAGAACTGCTGACACCGGATGAGGTGCGCATGCTGGATAACCGGTATTGTATCCTCTTCATCCGAGGGGCAAGGCCGGTCATGGACCTCAAGTACGAACTCATGGATCACCCTGCTATTCGCTATACCGTAGACGGCGGCGCTCCGCCCTACATCCACCACCGAACAGTCGCACCGGCGTTGCCGGGAGAGCCGCTGTTCCGATCTGAATACAACAAAGAAAAGGAGAACGCTGCGTAATGAAACACGATCTGAAAACCAAGAATTTTGAAAGAAAGGCAACGCGGATCTATACCGTTCTTGCCTGCACGGCCATGGTGATGATGGCCACCGCCATTCCCGCGCTGGCTGCGGACGATCCGCTGACAGTGGTCAACAATCTGAGCGATTTTATTTTTTCTCTCATCCGCGCCATTGGCCTCATCCTGCTGGGCTTCGGTATTTTGCAGGTAGGCCTGTCCCTCAAGAGCCACGATCCCTCCCAGCGTGCCAATGGCATGCTCACCGTGGCAGGCGGCATTGTCATTACCTTTACCAAGGAGATTCTCACCCTGATCACCGGCTAAAAGGAAAACGGCAGGGTGCAATAAAAGCACCCTGCTGTTTTGTATCTCGATGATTTCGTTTTGAAGAAATGACAGGTGCCGCACAAATCAGCTCAATCTCTGCAGAGCAGCTTCGCCGCTTCCGCCCACATATCTGCTGCAGAATAAGTCTTAGCCCCCGCCATTTTGTTTTGCTCTCTACGGAGCATTTCTGCGAATAATTCCGATTCTGTCCGACGCTTCTCCCAGAGGGCAATCGGCAAAAGTGTCTTTTCGCTTTCGCCGCCGGAATCACTGCGAAGCGTAGTTGAGATACGAATTATCACGTGCCACACCTATCTCTGGCTATTTCACAGCAATGCACTGTAATCCCTGCGGGCATATAAAATTCTGCGGATCTGCACCGTGTCGCCAACGACCACATAAAACACCAGATAATTTTTGACGATGAGATAGCGGTAGCCTTTTGCAGCCAGCGCCAGATCCTTCGGTCTCGGGCAGCGTTCGGGCATTTTGGATAAGCTGGCAATTTCTTCGACCAGCAAGTCATAATACTTCAACGCAGCATCCGGGGACAGCGTGTTCAGATATCCGATCACTTCCTCCAAGTCCTGCTTGGCGGTGAGAAATATCTTGATTTTATACGTTTCCATGAACACGCTCCCGCAGGCTCTTAGCCAGCGTCAGGAAATCTTCGCCTTCCGCACCGGAGGCGATCTCCTGTTCCGCCACGGCCAGTTTTCCGTAGAGATCAATGAGTGCCTGCTGGCGCTCATACTCTTCCATACTAATCACTACCATGTCGCCGGTGCCGTTGCGGGTGATATAGACCGGCTCACGAGTCTGGCGGCAGAAGTCCGAGATCTCATTGGCATTGCTGCGAAGATCGGAAATTGGACGAATACTTGGCATACCATGCACCTCCTTGTTTTCAATCATAGTATAGCAAAATAACGAGCAAATATCAATATAAATTTCGAGCAAAGAAAGAAGGTGAAAATGATTGGAAGTGGAAATTGGATCATAGATAACCTAAACTCCGCACTGGCCATGTGGAACGAACAGCTCTCAGATATCTGGCAGCTCATCACCACATCGCCGGAGTCCTTTAAGGGTGGCGGTATTTGGGCTGTCATCATCAACATCAACGACGGGCTGAAGGCCGTTGGCTACGCATTGCTGGTGCTGTTTTTTGTCATGGGCGTGGTCAAAACCTGCGGCAGCTTTGCAGAAACGAAAAAGCCGGAGATGGCTTTCAAGTGCTTTATCCGCTTTGTGCTGGCTCAAGCCGCAGTAAGCTGGGGCATGGAACTCATGACGGGGGCATTCCGTGTGGCGCAGGGCATGGTGACAACGATTATCAATGCATCCGGGCTGACGGCCATGTCTGCAACAGCACTGCCGGACGAAATGGTAAGCATCATCGAGGATGTGGGCTTTATCGACTCCATTCCCCTATGGGCGGTGACGCTGCTTGGCTCGCTTTTTATCTGGGTGCTGTCTCTCGTGATGATCCTGACGGTGTATAGTCGTTTTTTTAAGCTCTTTATCGCCACCGCTATCGCTCCTGTGCCACTGGCCAGCTTTGCAGGACAGCCCTCCAGCAGTATCGGCATTGCTTTCTTAAAAAGCTACGCCGCCATCTGTCTGGAGGGCTGTGTCATCGTATTGGCTTGTGTGATCTTCTCGGCGTTTGCGTCTTCACCGCCTGCCATTGCGGACGATACGCTGGCAGCAGCCACCATCGTGTGGAACTATGTGGGTGAACTCATTTTCAACATGCTGGTGCTGGTCGGCGCGATCAAGATGAGCGACCGGATCATCCACGAGCTCATGGGGCTTGGCTGATTCAGCGCCACAGCCCCTCGGTGCTGACGGTGTCCTCGCCGTTCTCTCTTGCCTTGCGGACACGGTATGCAAAATACTCAACCGCTGCACGGTCTTCCCGCTTTTCCTGAATGAAGCTCCAGACGCATTTACCCAGTGAGATCAGCCAGGACAGGATGACCAGACCGACCAGTGCAAACAGGATATTGTCCGCCAACGCAGTATGTGCCTGATACCATCCGTGAAACACGGTCAGCATGGACACCGTGTACAGCAGCGGGATCGTCAGCCGCGCCAGCGCCGCCAGGCGGAACAGGACCGCCAGAATGCCGAGTCCGGCGCCGATCATCCAAAACATCATTTGCCGTGACCTCCTTCTCGAGTTTGGGGGCATGGTACCATGACCGGGCAGAAAAAGCAAGTATCTGTTCGGGAAAAGTCAGAAGAAACGGAGGCGGTACATTGGAGGTACGCATCAACAAGGAAGTACGCAACTATCAGGAAAGTTTGTTTTTCGGCCTGTCCCTGCGGCAGTTTTTATTCGCCCTGCTGGCAGTAGCTGTAGCGGTCGGCGTTTACTTCGGCCTGCGCCCTGTGCTTGGGAACGGTGAGATCGGCTGGGTCTGTGTCCTCGCTGCATTTCCCTTCGCCCTGGGCGGATTTTTTCAGTACAACGGCATGAATCTCGAGCAATTTTTATGGGCGTTTCTTCGCTCAGAATTTCTCACGCCGAAACGGCTCACGTTCAAATCGGAAAACGTATACACAAAACTCATGGAACACTCATCTGTAAAGGAGGCTCTGAAACTTGATTAAAACCCTGCAAACCACGTTAAAGCAGGACAAAGAACAATTCAAGGTACCAAGATCTGTACAGGACATCATTTCCATTCGCCGACTCTGGCCTGACGGGATTTTTCAATTCGGCAGCAAATATTCGAAAACGCTGCGGTTCAGCGACATCAACTACGCCATCGCGTCCAAAGAGGATAAGACTTCCATGTTCCTCGGTTACTCGGAACTGCTGAACGCTCTGGATACCGGCTCCACCACCAAGATCACCATCAACAACAAGCGAATCAACTGCCAGAACTTCGAGCAGGACATCCTCATCCCTCCTCAGGGAGATTATCTGGACGGCTTTCGGGCGGAGTACAACGCCATGCTGCTCGACAAGGTGACCGACTCCTCCAACAGCGTCGTGCAGGAGCGCTACATTACCCTGTCCGTCCATAAAAAGAACATTGAGGAAGCACGCACCTTCTTCGACCGCACAGTCAATGACGCTGTCTCCCGTCTCAATCACATGGACTCCCACTGTGAGGAATTAGACGCCGTAGAGCGGCTCCGCATCCTCCACGACTTCTACCGTGTGGGCGAGGAAACGCAGTACCATCTGGATCTGCGTAAGTGCATGAAGCAGGGCCGTTCCTTCAAGGATGCTGTCTGCCCGGACAGCATGGAATTCAAGAAGGACCACTTCGTTATGGGCAATAAATACGGTCGTGTGCTGTTTCTCAAAGAGTATGCCAGCTACATCAAAGACTCCATGATCAACGAACTCACCAGTCTCAACCGCAGCCTTATGTTGTCCATCGACATTATTCCGGTGCCCACGGACGAGGCGGTGCGTGAAATGCAGAACCGCCTGCTGGGCGTGGAGACCAATGTGACCAACTGGCAGCGCCGGCAGAACGCCAACAATAACTTTTCTGCCGTTGTACCTTACGATTTGGAGCAGCAGCGCAAGGAGACCCGTGAGATGCTGGACGATCTCACCACCCGTGATCAGCGCATGATGTTCGCAGTGGTGACGCTGGTGCATTTGGCGGACAGCAAAGAGGAACTGGACAGCGACACGGAAACGCTGCAGTCCATTGCCCGGAAGCACCTCTGCCAACTCACGACCCTGAACTGGCAGCAGGCGGACGGGCGGGTGACGGCGCTGCCGCTGGGCCTGCGCCGCATCGACGCCCTCCGCACGCTCACCACCGAGGCGTTGGCTGTGCTGATGCCCTTCAAGGCACAGGAAATCTGGGACCGGGGCGGCGTGTACTACGGGCAGAACGCCATCAGCAAAAACCTCATTGTGGCAGACCGCAAGCAGTTACTCAACGGCAATGCTTTTATCCTCGGTGTCTCAGGTTCCGGCAAATCTTTCAGCGCTAAGAAGGAGATGGTGTCGCTGGCGCTGTCTACCGATGACGATATCATCATCATCGATCCGGAAGCCGAGTACCGTCCGCTGGTGGAAGGTATTGGCGGTCAGGTCATCAATATCTCCGCCACATCACCCAACCACATCAACGCCATGGATATGGAGCGGGGCTATGGTGACGGCGAGAATCCCGTGGTGCTCAAATCTGAATTTCTGCTGTCTCTTTGCGAACAGCTCATCGGTGCCGGAAAGCTGTCCGCCAAGGAAAAATCCATCATTGACCGCTGCACCGCTCAAGTCTATCGGGACTATATCAGAAACGGGTATCAGGGGCAGGCTCCGACTCTGCAGGACTTCCACGCGGAGCTGCTCCGCCAGCCGGAAAAAGAAGCTACGGACGTTGCGCTTGCGATCGAACTGTTCACCGAGGGCAGTTTGAACACCTTTGCCAAGCCCACCAATGTGGATACCAACGCCCGCATCCTCTGCTATGATATCCGGGATCTTGGCAAGCAGCTCCTGCCGGTGGGGATGCTGGTGGTGCTGGACAGCATCTTCAACCGCATCATCCGCAATCGCGGGCTGAAGCGCAACACCTGGATCTATATCGATGAGATCTACCTGCTGTTCCAGCATGAGTACAGCGCCAATTTCCTGTTCACCCTGTGGAAACGTATGAGAAAGTATCAAGCTTGCGGAACGGGGATCAGCCAGAATATCGAAGACCTGCTCCAGTCCCACACGGCCCGCACCATGCTGGCCAACAGCGAGTTCCTGATCCTTTTGAATCAGGCGGCGACGGATCGTGAGGAACTTGCACGGCTTCTGAATATCTCGGACAACCAGCTCTCCTACATCACCAATGTAGACTCCGGACGTGGCCTCATCAAGTGTGGCAGCGCCATCGTGCCTTTCGTGGATCATTTTCCCAAGAACAAGCTGTACCAAATGATGACCACGAAGCCCTCGGACCTGGCATCGTGACGGCCTATGGAGAGAATCAAAGAAAAACCGACACTGGGCGAGCGTGTCAAAGAAAAGGCTGTCTCCGCCCCAAAGGAGCTTCTGCACAAGGGGCTGGACGACGGCTCGGAGCGCCTGCGGACGCAGCTCCGGGATACCGCCCAGCAGGGGCGGCGGGATGAATATGGCGGCGACGCCATTGAGGAC
>UMJI01044652.1_pt1 | contig 12298 bp, 12 predicted proteins | sample 1965991 | NCBI WGS metagenome assembly UMJI01 (sample SAMEA4836140, study PRJEB28245) | human gut metagenome | biome: gut microbiome; material: fecal sample | place: Denmark | collected 2008
AGGGGATTAGGGCTTTGCCCTAATGACCCACTCAGGGCGTTTCTCCCCTGAGAACCCAGACCAAAGAGTGACCTTCTCTTTGGAAACTCCGCTTATGGGTTGCACCCCTAAGAACCCCTCTGAGAAAGCGAGCAAAGCAATCTATCGTAAACAATAAATCAGAATAGTAGTATGGCAATAAAATCAAGCGTACATATCAAGTCTTGCAACACCAAATCAAGCGAGGCTCACAATCGAAGGACTGCCGAATATATGCGTAATATCGGTGAATCCAAAATCTACATTGTGTCCGAACTCTCTGCTGACAACGAGCAATGGATAAATCCCGAACTTCGGCAGCCCAAACCTGCAAACGCACTACGACAACATCAAACGGATGGTAAAGGAAAAGACAGGTCGTGCCATGCAGGAGAAAGAGCGTGAACGCAAAGGAAAGAACGGCAAGGTTATCAAAGTGGCAGGATGCTCACCCATCCGTGAGGGTGTGCTGCTCATCAAACCAGACACCACACTGGCAGACGTGAAGAAATTTGGCGAGGAATGCCAAAGACGTTGGGGCATCACTCCGCTTCAGCTCTTCCTGCACAAAGATGAAGGGCATTGGATGAACGGACAGCCTGATGCAGAGGACAAGGAAAGTTTCCAAGTCGGGGAAAAATGGTTCAAGCCGAATTACCATGCACACATCGTTTTTGACTGGATGAACCACGAAACCGGAAAGAGCCGAAAACTCAATGACGATGACATGATGCAGATGCAGACCTTGGCATCTGACATCCTCTCCATGCAACGTGGGCAATCCAAATCAGAGACAGGCAAGGAACATTTAGAACGAAATGATTTCATCATTGAGAAACAGAAAGCCGAACTGCAACGTATAGATGAAACCAAGCGACACAAGGAACAACAGGTAAGTCTTGCCGAACAGGAGCTCAAACTGGTAAAATCGGAAATACGCACGGACAAACTCAAAAGCGTAGCCACTGATGCTGCCACTGCCATAGCAAGCGGAGTTGGTTCTCTTTTCGGAAGTGGAAAGTTGAAAGAACTGGAACAAGCCAACGAGAAATTGCGTCAGGAAGTGGCCAAGCGCAATAAGGGTATTGACGAACTAAAAGCCAAGATGCAACAAATACAGGAACAGCACGACAAACAAATACGCAATCTTCAAGGAATACATAACCAAGAACTTGAAGCCAAAGACAGGGAAATATCAAGACTGAACACCTTGCTTGAAAAGGCATTCAACTGGTTTCCGATGCTCAAAGAAATGTTGAAAATGGAAAAATTATGCACAGTCATTGGATTTACCAAAGATATGATAGATTGTCTTCTAACAAAGAAAGAAGCTATCAGATGCAATGGAAAAATCTATTCCGAAGAGCATAAACGAAGATTTGAAATCAAAAATGATATTTTCAAAGTTGAGAAAAATTCGGTTGATAATAATAAATTGGTGCTTACAATAAACAGGCAACCAATAAGCGAATGGTTCAAAGAGCAATGGGAAAAACTTCGGCAAGGTCTGCGACAATCAGCAGAAGAACCAAGAAAAAGTAGAGGATTCAAATTATAATTTTTGCTCTCTATAATGCAAAACATCAACAAAATAACTATTTTTGTATTCGGATTGAAGCAACTCTCTCCGAGACATATTAGAAATTGAAGAAGCGTTATGCTTGTCTTATAGTTGAAAACCTAGGAAATTTTCAAATGAACAAAGAGAGCATAGTGGTTCTCACGCTATAGCGTGGGCTGCTATTCTTACATCTTGTTCATTGGGTTTTCCTAGGACCTTCAGCTAAGACGTAATTTTGCAGTGCCACGCTTTTTTTGCAAATTTACCGTGACAGGTAAGACGTTTTTTGTCTGAGGAGTAGAGTTATTTTGTAACCGAATAAAGAAAAACACTATGGGAAAACTTGAAAAATGCCTGTACATCATAGAGCTTCTGTCGCGTGGCAAACCGATGTCGCTCAAGGAAATCAACCATCATTGGGAATATTCCTCTCTCTATGACGGAGAAATCATACCCAAAACATTCGGACGATACAAGGAGTATGTCTCCAATGTCTTTGCCATTGACATAGAGTATGATACGGGAGCAAGGAAGTATTACATCTCCAATTTTGACTATATAAAGAACAACTCGCTTTACAAATATCTGCTTTCCGCTTTCCACGTGCAAGGGCTCTCCGAACTGGCCATGAAGCATCGCAGAGAGTTGGTCTTGGAAGATGTGCCCAGCGGTGTGGAGCATCTGCATGCTATTCTCGAAGCCATTGACCGCAAGGTAGTGGTTGAGTTCGACTATCACTCTTTCAACCGGCAAGCAGTAAAGCACCACGAATGTATTCCTTGCTTTCTTAAGACATGGGAACAGCGCTGGTATCTCATTGCCGAGCCGCTGAATCGCAAGAATCCCTCAGTCTATGCACTGGAGCGTATCAGTAACTTACGGTTGACAGAACAACAGCTTTCCCCTTCACCACATATCAATCCGCAAAGCTACTTTGATGGTTGCTATGGCGTGAATCACGAGGACTGCCCCCCTGTACCTATTAAGATAAAGGTGTATGGCAGTCAAGTGGATTACGTCAGGGCACGACCTATTCATATTTCACAAGAGGAAGTGGAGCAAGGGGATGGCTGGAGTGTATTCAGCTACTGGCTTCGCCCGAGCTATAACTTTTATCAGATGCTGTTGTGGCATAGGGAGAAGGTAGAGGTGATGGAGCCGGAAGAGGTTAGAGGGGAGATGAAAAGGATTGTGAGGGAAATATCAAAACAATATAATTTTACAAAAAAACAGAATTATGAATGAGACATTAAAGCAAATAAGAATTAATGCATTGCAATATTCAGAGAAAGATATGGCTACAAAATTGGGATTACCATTATCTGAATACAAAGAAATCGAAAACGATAAACCTTTAAATTTTACACTGCTAATTAGGCTATCACAAGCTGTTGGTAAAACAATAGATGATTTACTTAATGCGCAGAAACAAGAATTTAAGTTTGATATCGATAATGCATTTCAGACTATAAGTGAGTTAAAAAGCAAACTTAATGATTTCGTGGCTCAAATACAGAATGCTAGTGAATCAACAGACTTGGATTTTCAAGAATTGCTATACACAGTCAATAAGATGACTCGTAAACCAAGAGTAGCCTTTATCGGGAGATCTGATGTAGGAAAAAGTACTCTTATTAATACGCTTATTGGTAACAAAACCGTTCCTGAAGCATGGACACCAACTACTTCGATAATTGTTTACGTAAAACATATTTCTGAGAAACCTGCCTATTGTGTGAATAATGTAATGATATTTAAATCTGACAAGAACCTCAATATTTGGGATGATACTAAATTGTCAGATGAGAAATATACAAAATCTTTCTGTATTGCGGAAGGCGATTATAATCTTCTACAAGATTATGGAGCAAGACAAGGATCCAAGTACGAACAAACAGATGCTTCATCTGCTGTTGTTTTTGTTGAATCTGATATCCTTAGCAATTGTGATTTATTAGATTTACCAGGATATGGAACAAAAGATAGAGAAGAAGATGACTCTTTACTAAAAAAGGTAAAAAATGTAGACATTCTTATATATATGTCAGTAGCTAATGGTTTTATGAGAGGAGATGATATAAACTGGCTTCAAGGAGAATTACCAAATCTTGCCCCTATTATTTTAAACAATAAACAATTAAAACCTTTATCCAATTTATATATTGTGGCTTCGCAAGCTCATACTGTTTCAAACGGCTCAATTGATGTACTCAATACTATTTTACAGAAAGGCGCAGATAGATTTGAACAAACATTATCACCAAACTATTGGAATAACCTTGGGCAAGCTGCAACGTCTAGCGATTTCCGTAGTCGTTTTTTCACATACTCAACAGATCAAGAATCATTGAGAAGTGACTTTGAGAAAGATTTAAGAACTCTCCTTCTTAAACTTCCTGAATTGATTAAGACTTCAGTTGTTGACTATATAAAAAATTATGCAAAAAGCGCAAAAGAAAATATAGAAGAATCTCTATGCTCATTTCGTGAGATTCTATTGGAAAGAGAAGAAAAGAAAAAAGAACTCGAAAAGAACAAAGCCAACGAGCCACAAAGAATCAACGAAAACGAAAATAAGAAAACTGAGATTATCAAAAAAATTAAAAGTTTATCACAGAAAGCATCTGTAGATATAACGAATAAATACAATGCTATACTAACAATTGATAATATTGTTCAAATTATTGAGAAAAACAATTGGAGTAAAAAAGAAGAAGATATGAAGCACTTAAGTGCAAAACTATCTAATACTCTTAATGATTCGTATACATCAGTTCTCAAAAAGTATTCAGAAGAACTATTCCGTGAGATAGAAGACTTTCTTGAAAATTTTGAACATACGACTAGGATTTTCACATCCAAAGAAGGAATTGAGGTTGGTCTTGGCTTTAATGTTAAAGCATCTTTTGCAGGAGGATTAGCAGGCTTGGCCACTTATGGTGCTTTATCTGTTTGGGCTGCCAGTTTAGGCAATTTAGGAGCATATATACTTGTAGCCAAAGGTGTAAGTGTGTTAGCTGCTATGGGGATTAGTGTCGGTGGAACAGCGGCGGCATCCGCTGCAATTGCAACTATAGGTGGGCCTATTGTTATAGTAATCAGTATTGCTGCTGTTTTAGCAAGTTTAGCGTATGTAATATTCTCTGGTGGTTGGAAGAAAGCTATATCGAAGAAAATAGTTAATGCGTACGATAAGAAGAATGTTCTTGCCAATTATTTAACTCAAAACGCAGCATATTGGACTGATACAGAAAATGCATTTAAGCAAGCATCGGAGAAGCTGGAAAAAGATTTTGAAAACTACATCGCTAATTTAAAGAAAGAAGTATATGAAAGCAACGATGAAGAAGTCAAGACTAAGATAGCTTTGTGTGAATATAAAATTAAAATTTACAATTCACTTTTAAAGAATTTATAATATGGAACTTTTTGAAAAATTAAAAGATAATTTTATTTGGGATGCTCAAATTGTTGGTAAGAATTTATTTTGCCAAAAGCCTAACGAAGAAACAATTTTCAACGAATATTTTTCTTTTTGTATAAAGATTGCTACATACCCAGTAGAAATAGAAACAAGAACTTTTTTTATAAATGAAGCAGAACTGGCTTTGAATGTATTCTCTGAAAAGTGCAATATTGATGAATCAAAGTTGAAAATCATACAAGATGCGAGAAGCGAACTTGTCGCTGTATCTAGGAAGATTAATGAAGACATCCAGAGCCAGACAGATGAACAAGGAAAATCGTCATTTGAAGCAAATAATAAAGTTTTGTCTGAATTATCGAAGCTCAAATCAGAAATGCTCCATGTTGTAGGACAGGCACAGTTTGACGACGTGTTAAAGAAAATGTCAGATTTAGAAGAAAGTTTAGATAAAACAATATTGGATAAACACCAAACTGCATTGTATAATTCGTTAACAAGAGATTTTTCTACTCTCATATCTCAAAAAATGACAGAAATTACGCATTGTGAAGATATTCAGTATAACAAAAGGGCCGCAAAATCCTTTAAGAAGGCATTCGACCTTTTTAAGGAAAATGAGGACAAGTATAAAAAATCTGATAGAGAACTTTATGGACTTGTGTCTGGATATTTGTTTGCATTTGATGCAAAAAGGCTTTTCAATGAATGCTTAGTGTACTATAACCACGTTTATTCTTATATCTTTAACAAATTAGATGACGATGGAAAATTTAGATTCACTCAATTCTCTTTTGACACACCGAAAGAACAATAACAAAATGAATAGCGTTCAATCAACATATAGACGAACTTCATTTGTTAGTGCAGGCGTAATAACTGCTCCTCTACAGTCTATAAATACGTTTTCTACAATTTCAACGACTAATAGTTTTAATATCCAATGTAGGGAGTTCACGGAAAACCTCCGTGAATTATCTCAACGATATAATGCAAAGGTTAGACAAGCCGTGGCACTTGATTCAACATATAAAAGTTCAAGAAGTCAAGGTGTTAAGTTGGCTTGGAAATATGAGAAGGCTGATGTTGAAATGGGTGGAAATGGAACTGCAAATTGGAATGAATCTCAAAAACAAGAGATTTTAGAAAGAGGAAGTGTTAGAGGGGCGGAGGGGCATCATCAACGTAATGTTGCAGCTCATCCTGAAGATCAAGCAGATCCTGATAACATTAAATTCTATAAGTCCAGAAAGGAACACTTAGAAGAGGGACACCATGGTGATTTTCATAATGAATCTGATGCTCCTCCAATAGATAAAGAGGCAAAGTTAGAACATACAAATCGGACAAGAGTTATTAGAAACGAACTTAAAGGTGCTGGGATTGCAGCTGTGATAGGTTTTATTTCAGGAGCTTCTATAGGCTTTATAGTAACAATAGCACAAAATGGAATTTCTCCTGATTCCCTTAAAGATGCTGCAATTAATGGTGGTAAAGCCGGATTAGAAGGTGCAGCTTTTGGATTGGTTAACCATATCGGTACAAGACTAATCGGTGATATCGCAACTAATGCTATGACTGGTTTGCTTTCAAATTTTGGTATAGAAATAACAGAAAATATTACGAAAGCATGTAATATAGGAGTAGTCGGTTCTATCGCCATCGTAACATTCTCTGTATATCAGTTTGTTAGGTTCAAAAGGAATGGAGTTACAACCAAAGATGCACTACATACTGTAGGAAAAAGCGCATTGATTTCTGTCGCTTCATTAGGGGCAACAATTGTTGTACAAGCCGCTTTTGGTGGTCCAGCAGCACTGGCTGTTAGCATCGGTATTGGTGCAGTAGCACTCAGTTATTCAATGTATAATGTATACCATGATAAAAAACTCATGAGTAAAATACATTGTTATACAATAAATAAGTCCTATCCGTTAATTTTTGAATAATATGACAATTGAAGAATTTGTAAAAAAGGCAAAAGAACAGGATTCAAGAAACTATTTTGAACCTTTTGAAGGTGATATGTTTAACATTCCTCCCGATATAAAAGAATTTTATATTAGAGCAAATCCTGTTGATGTCGAAATAAGGACTAAAAAATTTGGCAACCTCCATTTCTTCCCTTTGGAAGAAATGGAGGTTATAAAAAAGGAATACTCGTTTATGCCAAAGGATGTTTTTATTTTTGCATCAACGAATGGCGATCCTGTTTTCATTAGAAATTCACATTATTATATTACATGTGAAAGTAGATTTAAGCCAGAGTTATTATCGGATGATTTTGAAAGTTTTTTGGACATTATAAGAATCAAATAAAACTGATATTAAGATTAAAAAGGAGTATTTTTTATCCTGAAAAACGAGAACATTGCAGAAAGACTGCTAAACGAAGGTCTGGAGCTACTATCTAGCGAAAAGCCCCAAAAGCAGAAGAAAGGCTTTGCCTGTTTGCGGGGAGCTATCGGCTTGCGCTATATGAAAGCCTTCTATTATGAAGGAGTATGCTATAAAGAAGGTATTGGAATATATCAAAGTGATGAACGAGCTTTTGAGCGTTTTTTAGTAGCGGCGGACGAAGTACCGGAAGCCATGTACGAGCTTGGTCTATGTTATATCCATGGATTGGGTACTGAACAGGATGTATCAAAAGCGGTTGCGTGTTTCAACGATGCTGCACAGCGTGGAGTTCCTGAAGCCCAGTATGAATTAGGTGTTTGCTATCGCCGTGGTGAAGGTGTTGAACAAGATATAAAGGCTGCACTATACTGGTATGAAAAAGCTGCCAGCCAGGGATATTTGAGAGCTTACCATAATATAGGTATTATCTATCAACGCGGTTTGGGAGGGATACCTACAGATTATAACAAAGCTTTTAATTACTTCATGAAGGCGGCAAATGAGGAAAGCACTGAATCATACTTCTGTATCGGCAATTGTTATCTGAATGGATTGGGGGTTGAAAAAACGAAAAGGAAGCAGCCCGCTGGTTTCTAAAAGCAGCAGAACTGGGAGAGCCTGATTCCATGTTCCATTTGGCTTGGATGTATCAAGAAGGAATAGGTGTTGAACCGAACAGCGAATTATCGACAGAATATCTCTATAAGGCAGCAGAAGCCGGATGGGAACCTGCTATTAGAATTATAAAAGGAGAAGATTAACTGCAAAATTCTATTTTGGCTAAACAATTCGGACACTTTTTGTCCCCCTCCCTATCTTACTTTGCAATGCGAAACGATAAAAGACGTAGCATTATGACGGAAGATAGGGATTTGTCATTCTTTGTCGGCAATAGAAGAATTATTATTCTATAAAATATAAACAACTTTAAAAGAAGGAGAATAATTATGTTAACTAAAAAACATATACTTTTATTTGTGATAATTGTGGATGTGTATTCGATAAATTGGTTTTTGAAAGAGGAATAATCTATAATTTATATGTAACTCCACAAGAATGTCCGAAATGCAGTAGCTTTCATACGATGCCAAAGGATGATGGATTCTTTGATAGATCTGACTATGAAAAAATTTGGCTGGAAGAAGATGAATACAGAAATAGAAGAAAGAATAAATGTCAAAAGCAATGAGAGCATTTATACAATGCGATTTTACCGGACATCCATGCAACCCTAATGCGTTTGTGGCATTCAACGGTTTGCGTGCAATGGGGTACGAATGTATCTTTTTCAGAGATATGAAGAACTCATTGCAAACAACCATATCAAAGAAGAACTCATTGTTGGCGGTATCGGCATAATCAAGCGAAGATTACAAGATTTCGGGATTGAATGTGCCGAAATAAACTATCCGCAAGTATTAAACAAGTATCTCGGAAGAAGGATTTGGAAATCAACCATCAATGAGATAGCCAACACCCCAAAGGTATGGCCTGTGTTTATCAAATCTGTTGAGGGGAAAAGATTGTCCAGTAAAATCATCAATAGCATTCATGACTTAGTGGGTTGTGGATGCTGTGATGATAATTACGAGGTGTTATGTAGCGATCCCGTTGATTTTATTGCAGAGTGGAGAGTATTTGTCAGGTATGGAAAGATACTTGATGTCAGGCCCTATAAAGGTGATTGGAAAGTTCATTATGACCCGAAGGTGATTGAAAATGCAATAAAAGACTATGCAACTGCACCCGATGCGTATGGCATTGATTTCGGAGTTACCTCAAAGGGCGAAACACTACTGGTTGAAGTAAACGAAGGATACGCCCTTGGATGTTACGGTCTATTTCCACATCTATATGCTAAGTGTCTTATCACCCGATGGAGTGAATTGACAGATACATTGGATAAATATTGGTATATTTAGCTTCCCTCGGACACCTTTTGTCTCCCTCCCTATCTTCCTTTGCAATACGAAACAATAAAAAACGTAGTATTATGAAAGAAGATAGGGATTTGTCATTCTTGGCATACTGCAAGAATGAAGACTTAAAAACACTGGTTGATATGCTGACACACGACACTAACGGAGAAGTCCGCATATCAGAGCAACTTACAAATACGGATGCTTACCTCTACTGTTATCCGTACCGACTGAGTATGATGTGGCAAGAAATAGCCAACGAATTGCAACGCTTTGGCGGAAACACCCTTGCCAACCTGTACCGAAGAAACGGAGTATGCTATAAAGAGATACTGCGCGATGTCTGCCGAAAAGCAGAAGTTTACTTCAATGACAAGACCAATACAAAAGAATTGGAAAGGTCACTTTTGGAAAAAGTCTACCATGACACCGTGGGACAGATGGATGAGAAAGAACTACGCAATATGGCTGAAGAACTGAACATTCCAGTAAAGAATCCTAGAAAATATATGATTATAGCTGCGTTGCAACTCGCCATCAAACGTGGTGGGGCTTTATCTAAAAGAATAATTCTCTATGTGGCGCAAATGATTTCCAAAATGTTATTGGGGCATGGGTTAGCGGCTTCTGGGAGTAATATTCTCTTCAAGACTTTAGGGAAATTGACTGGTCCTTTAGGTTGGAGTATCACTATCGGGTGGGCAGTCTATGATTTGGCTTCCCCGGCCTATCGGGTAACTATACCTTGTGTGATACAAATAGCGTGTATGCGTATGCAATTGTCAAACTACTAAGAAAGGAGAAGCAGAATTATGAAAGCAACAGACATCATGCATCCCGAAGATGCAAAAGCCATTCAGATGATAAAGAGCGTACCTGGCTACGAGAAACTTGTACGGTTGTTTATGAAGTTAGGATATGAGATGCAGTACAGAGGAGAAAACCTTGCCAATATGATACGGGTTACCCCACATTGCTATCCACAAATATATGGACTGTTCAAGGAAGTCGTAAATAAGACGGGTATCAAGGAACCGGAACTTTATATCTATAACGACCCCGAAATGAATGCCTATACATACGGTGAAACCCGTACATTCGTAGCCCTCTCCAGCAGTATCGTAGAAAAACTGACACCCGAGGAACTAAAAGGCATTATGGCACACGAATGCGGTCATATCTTGTGCAAGCATGCTTTATATAAAACCATGTTCAGAACATTACGGGATATGGGTGCTTTCATGGGACTGATTCATCGTACCCTGTTTGCTCCTCTTTATCTTGCCTTGCAATATTGGAATCGGAAAAGCGAACTATCGGCAGACCGTTGTGGAATGATTATTACTAGTGAGGAGGTATATCAATCGTCTTTGGTCAAATTAGCTTCCGGATTGAAGGAAACACCTGGAATGTCGCGCTGCCTGATAGAGCAAGGAAAACAATACGAAGCATTTAAGCATTCCTCGCTATGGAGCCGAATCCAACAAGAGTATCGCTGTGTATTCTACTCGCATCCGCAGTTGTGTACCCGTGCTATGGAAGTAGATAGATGGAGAAATTCACACACATATAGAACTTTGAGAACCGCAATATAATTGTTACACCTCTATAAAAACGTAACCTTATGAATAAAGCAGTACCCTTTTTGGAAAAAATGTTCTTCAAGAACAACGTAAACAAAATCCGCCAGACAATCATAGGCTATCTGAAAGAAGAAGGTATAGAAACAGAATTGACGGATGGAGTAATTATTGTCATATTGGACGAACTGCATTATGGTATCCACTTTGATTTGGAGAATGACTACCCTAAGTGCAACATCGTGTTCGGGCTGAAAAGCGAGGATTACGAAACATTGGAACTGTATCAAAAGACCTTTATTGCCGACAAGGTTAATACAGACGGAGAACACCTTTCCGTAGTAAGAGCTTATAAAGATTCGATTGAAGTGGATACATCTTTCTTCTTCAATGATAAAGATATGCTACTTTCCCTCTTCTACGACTATTTCTGCGACATTAAAAACACAGTAGATGAAATGTATGCTTGCCTTGCCACAAAAGTAGAAGAAAACGAAGAAATGAAAAAAAGACGCCCCATAGGTTTTACAGCAAACATCACCACTAAGAAGGTTGAAGAAGAAAACAATATGGTAGCTTGCAAGGAATAGACAAAGACGACCTTTTTATAACCACTCTAATCAGTGGAGTGATAATATGCTCACCACTTATTGCCGTATATTGCATAGCAGAATGGATTTATAATCAAACACCATGGCAGAAAAAGAAAAAGCTAAAGATGAATGCAGAAATAAATGAGTTAGAAACCGTTTAGGGCTTATAGGAAGAACTGAAAAGGCTTTGAATTACGACCCTTACTTCATGAAAAAGAATAGCAGCAGGGAAGAATACCTGAATGATTTAAGAAAAAAGGTAACAGAGAACTATAAAAGTCCAGACCTCATACTTGCCATTGAAGAAGTTACGTCGGGCGAGATATGTCTTCCATGCTATTCAGGTAACTATTCCGCCTTAGTATTAGCACATACCGACCATTACGAGATGCCCCATAAACCTTTGTATTGTCTCGGATTTGTAGCAGAACCAAGAGCAGACAAATATTTCAGCTCTTTTTATCGCTTGATTGATTGGATGATGAATACTATAGGCCGGTTGAATACTCTATCTGAATGTGGAAGACATAAAGATCACTTTATCGTAAAAATCCCTGGAAAATTTTAAAAATATGAAGTCTGCTTAACGAATAAGAGAATAAAACAATTTGTAAATGAATTTAAAGAGAAATACGAAAAGCAATATGGCTATAAGAATTATACAAATCCCACTGGACTTCTTTTTAAATTCAAAAAGGCTTAAATAATACAAAAACACCCAACTTTACATTTTTGGGTGTAAAACTGGGTGTTCGTTTTATAATTTACTGATTTTCAGCATTTATTGCGGAGAGACAGGGATT